>ULOS01031590.1_pt1 | contig 15590 bp, 10 predicted proteins | sample 1952701 | NCBI WGS metagenome assembly ULOS01 (sample SAMEA4835607, study PRJEB28245) | human gut metagenome | biome: gut microbiome; material: fecal sample | place: Denmark | collected 2008 | reverse complement strand
GTCTGGCGAAGCAGGCGGCTCAGCTGATTTTCGAGTATCTGCCCGCGTGCTACGACAACGGTCAGAACGAGCCGGTTGCCCGCGAAAAGATGGGCAACGCCGCCACGATGGCTGGCATGGCGTTCGCGAACGCGTTCCTCGGCGTCTGCCACTCCATGGCGCACAAGCTGGGCGCGTTCCATCACCTGCCGCACGGCATCGCCAACGCGCTGCTGATTGAGCTGGTCATCCGCTACAACAGCGCCGAAGTTCCCACGAAGATGGGCACCTTCCCGCAGTACGCCTATCCGCACACGAAGCGCCGCTACGCTGAATTCGGCGAGTACCTCGGCTTCAAGGGTGCGAATGACGACGAGACGGTGGAGAACCTGATTCGCAACATCCATGCCCTGAAGGAGCGCGTCGGCATCAAGAATACGATCCGCGACTACGGTGTGGACGAAGAGAAGTTCCTCGCGACGCTGGACGAAATGTCCGAGCAGGCGTTCGACGACCAGTGCACCGGCGCGAACCCGCGCTACCCGCTCATCAGCGAAATCAAGGAAATGTATCTGAAGGCGTACTACGGCGAGTAATGCGCCATTCTCCCCGGCTTGGCAGGAATGCTTCTGCTGGGCCGGGCATTTTTGAGCACAAAAAATTTTGTCCGCTTGCAGGAATGTCGTATTTGGGCGGCGAATAGATATTCAGGACAAATATCGGACTTTGCGGGGCGCCCCAATCAGCGCTCGGGCAAGCATGATAACGTGCTCAACTCAATCGCGAAAAGGGAGTCCAGAGGGTCACAGACCCTTTGGCAGGTCAAGGGCAGCGCCCTTGCGCCTCTCCCCCCCAATAAACATGAACCATATAGAAGGAGGTTTCCCTATGGATTTGACGCATGTGATTGCCGAGCGGGAAAATAAGAAGATTTACCGCGACGGCGCCAAGGCCATCAAGGTGTTTGCCGAAGGGTACAGCAAGGCGGACATTCTGAACGAAGCGCTGAACACGGCGCGCGTGGAAGAGACGGGTCTGCCGATTCCGAAGCTCCTTGCTGTTGACACGGTGAACGGTCAGTGGGCGATTACGACGGAGTTCGTTGAAGGCGACACGCTGGCGGCGCTGATGGCGGCGCATCCGGAAAAGGAAGACGAGTACCTGAACCTGTTTGTTGACATTCAGATGAAGGTTCACGCCTGCACCTGCCCGATGCTCAACAGCCTGACCGAGAAGATGCAGCGCAAGATTTCCGCCACCGACCTCGACGCGACCACCCGCTACGAGCTGCACACCCGCTTGGCGAGTATGCACGTCCACAAGAAGGTCTGCCACGGCGACTTCAACCCGTCCAACATTATCTTGAAGCCCGACGGACAGTGGTACATCCTCGACTGGTCGCATGCCACGCAGGGCAACGCGTCCGCTGATGTTGCCCGCACCTACCTGCTCTTCGTCCTGGAAGGCAAGGAAGCGCTGGCGGAGAAGTACCTCTCCCTCTTCTGCAAGAAGAGCGACACCGCCAAGCAGTACGTCCAGCAGTGGATTCCGATCGTCGCCGCGAGCCAGTCCCTCAAGGGCAAGCCCGAAGAGCGCGACCTACTCATCCGCTGGGCAAGCGTTTGCGAATACGAATAATCATCAAAGGGACTGGCTTCGGTCAGTCCCTTTTCTTGTGGGGAGATGGGAGCCTGCCATGTAACCATTTCCCCGCATTTGTTGAAATCTGCCACATTTGCAATTTGCCCTATGTAACCCACTTTTCATCCTCTTTTTTTCGTGGTATCATTATTATAAGAAGGGGGAATTTGCCCTTTTCAAACTTATCTGCCGCGATTGCTTGTCAACCGCCTCCACAATCAGCATGAATGAATTATACACGGCAAATATTGCTCTCAGCGTCTTCGCCATGGCGATTATGCTCTTCTCCCTGCGCGGCGACATCAGCCAATCCAAGATCCGAAACCTGCTCTGCGGCGGCCTGTACGCCACCATCGCCATTTGCGCGCTGTGTGAGTGGTCGGGCGTGCAGATGGATGGCACGCCGCCCGCGCTGATTCCGCTGCATATCGCCGTCAAGACCATCGAACTTTCGCTTGCGCCGCTAATCGGGCTGTTCGCGGGCTGCATTATCCATCCCTGCCCGCGGAAAGTGGTACACAGGCTGCTGTGCCTTGCGGGCTTCCACGCGCTGCTGGTGCTGCTCTCGGCGTTCACGGGGCTGATATTCTATGTCGATGCGCAGAATTTCTACCACCACGGGGCGCTCTACGCACTCTACATGCTCGCCTACGGGGGCAGCACGGTGTTCTTCCTCGTGCAGATTTGGTTCGCCTGCCGCGCCTACCAGTACACCGGCGGCACACAGCTGATGCTCGCGACGCTGTTCGTGCTGTTAGGGCTGATGGTGCAGCTGTTCCTGCCGACGGTCAAAATCGACTGGATTACCATCAGCTGCGGTGCGCTGATGATGTCGAAATTCTCCAGCGACATGGTACTGCAAACCGACGGGCTGACTCAGCTTGTCAACCGCTTGGGCTACGAGCATTATCTGGCGAGCCTGCGCGTTCCTGCTACCATCCTGATGTTCGACGTTGACCGCTTCAAGGACGTCAACGACTGCCATGGGCACTTGATGGGCGACGCCTGCCTGCGGACGATTGCCGGCTGCATCCGCCGCGCGTATGGGAATTACGGGACGTGCTTCCGCATCGGCGGCGACGAGTTCTGCGTGATACTGACGCGGCGGAACGCGCAATACAACACCATGACGGAGATTTTCCAGCACCTGATGGATGCGGCGCGGGCGGAGAATCCGGTTCTGCCGATGGTATCGGTGGGCTGTTCGCATTTTAATCCGTCGACGGATGAGTTGGCGGAGTCCTTGGCGCGGGCGGATGCGCGGATGTATCAGAATAAGGAAGCGCATAGATAAACACAGCCGCGACGAGTGAATATGCTCGTCGCGGCTGATTTTTATTCACCTGTATCCACCGCAGTGTTGGCAGTAGCGCACTTCCTTCGGGTTTTCTAAGCCGCAATACTTGCATGTCCAGTAGTCTGCTAACGGCGTCATTTCCGAAAGCGATTTGATTGTGCAGTTACTGTTACTGCTATTTCTATTTCTATTGCTACTGCTATTGCTACTGCTACTGCTACTGCGCGGCAGATAGTTGTCGTTTTTATCTTTTACAAGTTTTTTCTCTATATTTTCTAATGCTGCACGCAGTTCCAAATCAGGCAAAGCAGCAATGAGGATGTAGCCGAAGATGCCAAAGATAATGCACACGGCAATCCAGTTCCCTTTGCTGTACCCCTTCTGCTCAGCAATGCCGCCCGCATACATTGCAAATGCAACGTTGATTGCAATTGCAACCAAAGCAATCACAAAACCCATGTTTCTCAACCTCCTTGTGTGTATCGTATCCGTTTTTTCTCTATTTGTCAAGCATTTTCCTCAATTTTCACATATTTTTTCTGCAATGAAAAATCCGAATGCAAAAACCACGCATTCCACATTCGGAGTGCGTGCTTTTGTTGATATTACCGATTCACATACGCGTCGATTTCGTTCCGGCTGGAGATTTGCAGCTTCTCAAAGATGCTCTCCATGTACGACTTCACCGTGTTGACGGAAATGCCCATCAGCGCGGCGATTTCCTTGTTGCTGCGACCCTTCGCGGCAAGCATGGCAATCGAAAACTCGTAGGGTGTGAGCGCGTCGGTCACCTGCAGCGTCGACACGGGGTTGTGAATTTTCATCCACCCGCGGCTGAAGCGGTAGACCGACTGCACAATCTTGTTGTACGTTTCCGGATCCTGCTTGCGCAGCGCGCGCTCCACCTGCCCCTGCAAAATGCCGTGATGCTCCACAAACGGGTGGATGTACCCCTCGCGGCTGGCGATGCTCCACGCGGCGTCGAACTTCTGCTCCGCGCGTTCATCCTGCTTCAGGCTCATGCAAATCATGCACAGGACGATGTTGAGGTAGATGCTGTCAATGGGGTAGCGCGTGCCCGCCATCAGCAGGGCGGATTCGGCAATGCCCATCGCGTGTTCGTATTCGCGCCGGATGTAGAGCGCGTGGGCGATGGCGTACATGGCGAAATACTGCATTCCGGGCGGAAGAATACCGATAGCGGGGCGGATAGGCGTCAGGTCGAGCTTCTCGGAGTGGAAGAACACGCTGATGAGCGCGTCGGTAATGCTGCTGTACAGCCGCCACGAATCATCGTTTGCGCGCTGCCCGTCCCGCTGAATCATTTCGAGATTCCGGCGGCACTTGGCGGCATCCCCCGTCTGCAGCATCGCCATCGTGTTGGTAATCAGCGCGGACAGGCGGATTTCGGGGCACTTGCTCGTCAGGTATTTCTCGCTGATTTCGCGGGCTTCCTCGTGCTCATCGCGGAAATAGTGGTGCAGGGCGCGGGCGATGTCGCGTTCCTCCTCGTCGTTCATGGTCAGCAGGAGATTTTGGAAGCCGTTGTCGCACGGGCGGGAAATCAGCGGCATATAGCACTTGGCCATCCGCGGGGGGATTTTTTCCTGCCCGCGCTGCCCGCTCTTGCGCAAATCCGCCGGATGCGGCGTATTCGCCGGAATCAGCCACCCGCCCGATTTCCGGATTGCCCCCTGAATCCGCCCGGTATTCAGGTAGTAATTCACCATGCGGATGGAAACGCCCCACAGCTCCGCTATTTCCTTTACGCTGAGGTAGTCCAATGCGCAGCCCCTCCTTGTTCTCCTTGTTTACGCTTACGGAATTGGCTCCCAAAGCATGGTCGCCGTTCGATTGCCATACGAGCCCTTGGGCAGCATGTAGGAGCGCGGCGTTCCTTCTACGCCGTCGATTTTCCAGCCTACAAAGGTATAGCCCGGGAGGTAGTAGGACGGTTCTTCTTCCGGTACCCCGAAATAAACGCTGTTGTTGATGGTGTATTGAACCCAATTATATGCTTTGCCGTGGCTCACGTAGGTAATGGTGTACGTCGCCACACGCCACTCCGCCTTGTAAATGCGGTCGCCGGTTGAGCCTTTGGGGATAATCATCGGCGTTGAAGGGAACTGACCGCTGCCATCGAGGACCCAGCCGGAAAATTCGTAGCCCGGACGGTCGGGAGGGATGGGCAGGGTGACGGAATCCTCCACGGTGTAGGGTATCGAAGCTATGACTGCGCCGCCGTTCGTGACCAGTGTGATGGTGTATCTGATCACCTTCCAGTTTGCGGTATACGCCTTGTTCCCCGTCGAACCCTTCGGAATTTTGACGCTTGTCTGCGGCGTCGTGATGCGCTCGCCCGTCCAGCCGACAAACTCGTAGCCGTTGCGGGTCGGGGTTGGCAGCTCGAACTCCTCATCCGTTATGGTGTAAACCACCTTTTCTTGACCGCTGCCGCCGTCCAAATCCATGGTGATGGTGTACTCCGCCAAACGCCACTCCGCCTTGTAATGGAGGTCGCCGGTTGTGCCAGGGTAAATAATGAGCGGCGTGAAAGGGAGCATACCGCTGCCATCGAGGGTCCAGCCGGCAAATTCGTAGCCCGGACGGAGAATGTAAGGCAGGGTGAAGAGATCCTCCACGGTGTATTTTATCGGAGACACGACTGGGCCGCCGTTCGTGTCCAGTGTGATGGTGTATTCAATCACCTGCCAGTTCGCGGTATACGCCTTGTTTCCCGTCGAGCCCTTCGGAATTTTGACGCTTGTCTGCGGCGTCGTGATGCGCTCGCCCGTCCAGCCGACAAACTCGTAGCCGTTGCGGGTCGGGGTCGGCAGCTCGAAATCCTCATCCGTCATGGTGTAAACCACCTTTTCTTGACCGCTGCCGCCGTTCAACTCCATGGTGATGTTGTATTCTGTCAGTTCCCAGTTCTCGATATACGTCTTGTCGCCCGTCGAACCCTTCGGGATGGTCACGTTCGGCTGCGGCGTCGTGATGCCCTCGCCTGTCCAGCCAAGGAACGTGTAGCCCGTGCGGGTCGGGGTCGGCAGCGTTACGGTTTGCTCCACCGTGTAGAAATACACTTGCGACGAGCCCGCATTGCCCCCTTCCAGCAGCGTAATGATGGTGTATTCAATCACCTGCCAGTTCGCGGTGTAAGTGCGGTCACCCGTGCTTCCCTGCGGGATTTCAATGGTTTTCTGCGGTTCGGTGATGCCCTCGCCCGTCCAGCCGAGGAAGATGTAGCCCGTGCGAACCGGGGTCGGCAGCTGGAACGCTTCCGATTCCACCGTGTACTGGATGGGACGGATCGGATCACCGCCTGCCGTGTCCATCGTGACGGTATAAAGCTTGTCCGCCGTCAGCGTCAAGGTCAGCGGCGCGTAGGGCATGAGGAAGGAAAGCGCGTCGTTCCCCTCGCTGATGCTCAGGGAAACAGCCGGGTCGCTCAGGGAAGCGTGGATGCCGCGATAGCCCGTTGCGGGCTGCATCGTGACCGACACCAGCTCGCCGGCGCAGCACAGCAGGTCGTTGCCTTCGGCAGCGCGGTCGCTGTCCCAGACAACGTTCTGCGCGTCGATAGTCGTGCGCTGTGTGTCCGCCGTCCACGTCAGCGTAACGATGCGCCTTTCTTCGCGGCCTGTTACGGTCAGGAATGCGTTGGTTTTTTCGCCGCGCAGTCCCGTCAGGTGAATGAGGGCACGCTCGTCCGCGCCGAAGTCGCTGCGCTTGAACTGCGTCACCCACTCGCCGCGCTCCTTATCGAAGGTGAAGCTCGCCACGGCGCCGCTGCGCAGGGTCAGGCTCGGCGTGAAGTAATCCGGGCGCGCGCCGCTGATGCGAACGCGGTAGGTGATGCGCCCGTCCTGCTCGCCATAGCGGTAGACGTACACCGGGAATTCCGCTACCAGCGTGCTGTCAACCGTCAGCGGGAACACAACATCGCCCTCGCGGGAAAGATAGACATAATTTTCCGCCACAGCAAAGCAGGATTCGCCGCCATTCAGGCGGTAGACCTTGCTCCACGGGTCTGCGCTGCGCATTTCCGGCAGCAGCACATACTGCTCCTGCAAATCCGGATACTTCTCCGCAAACGCCGCCTCGATGCTGTCCATCATGTTGACCGCGCCCATCGGGCAGCTGTCGCCCGTGTACTGCACCGTCGTTTCGGTCAGCAGCGCGCCGTCCCAATCCGCCGTTTCCAGCTGCATGTCCTTGGCGCTCTGGTCAACAAGGCGGAAGCGCACGGTCAGGCTGATTTTCTTCTCCACCTTCAGCTCGCTGCCCATATGCAGCTGCTGCCCCGGCACAAGCGCGTTCTTGCCCGGATTCAGCACAATATCGCCCGTCGGCAGCGGGTCATCCGTCAGGTTCACGAGGTTCGTCGCAATCCCGATATCGAGATTCATCGGCTTGTCCACCACGATGGTGGAGCGGACATTGCCCTCGCCGTTCAGCGACACATTCCCCGATGCGCCCAGAATCAGCTCCTGAACATCTGCCGCCGCGCCGATGTTCAGCCGTACGTCCTCGTCCGACAGCACATACAGGCGGTCGATTTTGCCGGACGGCAGATTGGCGTTCAGCCCGCCGAGAACCAGCAGATTGCCGTTCATTTCCGGCGCATTGAACTCCATGTCGCCCAGATGGTCAAAAATCGCGTCGCCGATGAAGGACTCCGGCGGCTGCGTGTCCTTTTTCAACACGGTGATGCCAAATCGCCCGATGTTCTCCTGAAACGCCGGGTCATCCCAGTCCGTATTGTCCCATATGCCAGCGCCGATTTCTTTCGCCAGCCGCTCCAGCGCCGAGTCCTTGCCCTGTGGTGTCTGGTTCTTGTTGATGGTGTTCAGTGTGTTCAGCGCACTCATGTTGTTTTCCACAATCATGGCCGCCGATGCTGTACCCGCCCAAATGATGCTGCATAAGAGCAGGAAAATGGTGCTCCATCGTGCGATTCGCTTCATGCTTCTTCCTCCTTGCTGATAGCTTCCGCGGGCTTTTTTCCCATAGAAATCGCCCTTCTGGTTTCAGTATACCATCGGCAAGCGCTGTTTGCCACCGCCATTCAATGGATTAATTGGACGTTTCCCTGCCCTTTTCCTGCTGAAAATTCCTGCATTCACGCAGGTTTCCCGTCAATTCACGCATGTTTTCCGCCGAATGTACCTTTCCAAGGCAGGAAATATCGGTTGCCAAGGATGGCAAAGTACATCTTTCCAACATACGAAAAAAGGCGAACCGGTTTTGAAGCCGATTCGCCCGTGGATTTGTCCAAACTTGGATGGAATTACTTGGCGACGGTGCAGTGCATGAAGTACTTGTAGCCCAGCGGGTTGGAGAAGAAGCCCTGCACGGAGTCGTCGAGCATGTAGATGTCGGTGTAGTAGTACAGCGGCACGATGCAGCCGGTATTCATCAGCATATCTTCCGCGATGTGCATCATGGCATAACGGTTCGTGCTGTTGGTGCAGCTCTTGATAGCAGAAATCAGCACGTCATAGGTTTCCGCCCAAGTGCCATTCTCCACCTTCACGTCGTAGCCGTAGGGGGTCAGGTCGAGGTTGTAGATCTTCAGATCCGCATTCGCGCCCTTGCCGAACTGCACGTCGTTGTTGCCGGAGCCGGTCACCCACATGTCGAGGAAGCAGATCGGGTCGTTGTAGTCGGCAATCCAGCCATTGCGGGCAATGGAGTAGTCGCCGGACTTACGGGTGTTCAGGAAGGTGTTCCATTCCTGGTTGGTCAGGTTCATGGTGATGCCGACCGCAGAAACCGCGCTCTGGAGGTATTCGCCAATCGCCTTGTGGGCTTCGGAGGTGTTGTAGAGGTAGGTCAGGGACGGGAAGTTGGTGAAGACGCCGTTCTCCTCGTCGTAGGTGTAATACTTCTTCAGGGTCTCAACCGCCTTGTCGAAGTTCGCCATGTAGACGTCTTCGTCGTCGGTCACGTCGTAGTAGCCGGTGATGCCTTCCACATGGCCCGCGTTCTTGTAGAACTCAGAGCCGTCCGCATCGGTCATGCCCATAGGAACGAAGCTGGACGCAGGCACCTGACCCGCCTGACCGATTTCTTCAACGATGTAGTTGCGGTCGAACAGCAGGCCAATCGCCCGACGGACTTCTGCGCGCGCCGCCTTCGGGTCAGGCAGTGGAACGGCGGACAAAAGCGACTTGGAGTACGGGTGCAGCGGGTGATTGTAGATTTCCTCCGCCGACGCCAGCTCCACCATCTTGCCCAGATACATCACGGCGATTCTGTCCGAAATATGCCGTACAACCAGCAGGTCATGCGCAATGAACAGGTACGTCAGCCCCAGCCGATCCTGCAAATCATCAAACATGTTGATGACCTGCGCCTGAATCGACACGTCCAGCGCCGACACCGGCTCGTCGCAGACGATGAATTCGGGATTCACCGCCAGCGCGCGGGCAATGCCGATGCGCTGCCGCTGACCGCCGGAAAACTCGTGCGCGTAACGCGAGGCGTGTTCGCTGTTCAGCCCGACATAGCCCAGCAGCTGCAAAATGCGCTCCTCCCGCTCCTTCTTGGAGGAATACAGGTGGTGCACATCCAGCGGTTCGCCCACGATGTCCGACACGGTCATGCGCGGGTTCAGCGAGGAGTACGGATCTTGGAACACCATCGTCGCCTTCGTGCGGAACTTCTGCAAGTCCGCTTTCGTCTTGACGGGCTTGCCATCGTAAATGATTTCGCCCGCCGTCGGCTTGTACAATTGGAGGATGGTGCGCCCAACGGTCGTCTTGCCGCAGCCGGATTCGCCCACCAGACCGAGCGTTTCGCCCTTGTTGATGGTGAAGGACACATCATCGACCGCCTTCAGCGGCTTGGTGCGGAAGAAGCCCATGTTGATGTCAAAGTATTCTTTCAGTCCTTTGACTTCCAGCAGCGGCTGGTGCATCTGCGCTTCAGACACAGGGCACTCCTCCTTCCTCCGTGATGCTGCCGTCCTCAACGCCCTTCTTGACGTTCATCCAGCAGGTTGCCATATGGTCGTCATTGATGAGCATCCGAACCGGCTTCTCTTTCAGGCAAATCTTCATCGCCGCCTCGCAGCGGGGCGCGAACGGGCAGCCTTTGGGCATGTTCAGCAGGTCAATCGGCGTACCGGTAATCGGCTCCAGGCGCTGTCCGTTGTTCTCCGCCGTCGGGATGGAGCGCATCAGACCCTTTGTGTACTCGTGGCGCGGGTTGTAGAAGATTTCATCCGCCGTCCCCTGTTCGCAGATAGACCCGGCGTACATGACGATGACCTCGTCGCACATCTGGGCGACAACGCCCAAGTCGTGCGTAATCATGATAATCGCCATGCCCATCTTCTTCTGCAGGTCGCGCATCAAATCAAGAATCTGCGCCTGAATTGTCACGTCCAGCGCGGTCGTCGGCTCGTCGGCAATCAGGATGTCCGGCTCGCACGCCAGCGCCATGGCAATCATCACGCGCTGCCGCATACCGCCCGACAACTCGAACGGGTACTGCTTCATGCGCTTTTCCGGCTCGTTGACGTTGACCAGCTTCAGCATCTCCACCGCGCGTTCGCGCGCCTGATGGCGGTTGCGGTCGGTGTGCAGCAGAATTGCTTCCATCAGCTGCCGACCGATGGTGTAGGTCGGGTTCAGGGACGTCATCGGGTCCTGGAAGATAATCGAGATGCGGTTGCCGCGCACGGAGCGCAGCAGCTTCTCGTCCGCGCCGACCAGCTCCTGCCCGTCGAATTTCACGCTGCCGCTGACGATTTTGCCCGTCGGCGCAAGAATCTGCATGACGGAATACGCCGTGACGCTCTTGCCCGAACCGCTTTCGCCCACGATGCCCAGCACCTTGCCGTGGTCAAGGCGGAACGAAACGCCATCCACCGCCTTGACTTCGCCCGCGTCGGTGAAGAAGGATGTATGCAGGTCATTGACTTCCAGCAATGCCATTTTGTCCAGCTCCTTTCATCACGCATTCAGCTTCGGGTCAAATGCGTCGCGCAGACCGTCGCCGAACAGGTTCAGGCTCAGCACGATGAGGCAGATGACCACGGCGGGGATAATCAGGCGATAGGTGTAGGAATAGATGCCGTTGAGCGCGTCAGAAGCCAGCGAGCCCAGCGAGGGCATCGGCGCGTTGACGCCCAGACCCAGGAAGGACAGGAAGCTTTCGGTGAAAATCGCGTTCGGAATTTGCAGCGCGGTCGAAATAATCACGACGCTGATGCAGTTCGGCAGAAGGTGCTTGCGGATAATCCACTGCGCCTTCGCGCCCGTCGCCTGTGCCGACAGCACGTACTCCTGCTCACGGAGGGACAGAATCTGACCGCGAATCAGGCGCGCCATGCCCACCCAATAGAGCAGACCAAAGACGATGAACATGCTGATGATGTTCGAGCCGATTTTCTCTAAGATGGTGCCTTCCACATGCAGCACCTGCCCCAGCACGACCGACAGCAGGATGATGACCAGCATGTCCGGCAATGAGTAGATAATATCGACGATGCGCATGATGAACAAGTCCACCCTGCCGCCGAAGTATCCTGCGACTGCGCCAATCATCATGCCAATCACCAGCACGATGATGCTGGCGAAGAAGCCGACGGCGAGGGAAATGCGTGTTCCATAGACGACACGGATGAAGTAGTCGCGTCCGTGCGCGTCCGTGCCGAAGATGTGTGGGAAAACAGATTCCCCTTTGTCGATTTTCTTCAGTTCCGTCTTGCCGTACTGGAACGGCGCGAGGTTGTTGTAGCTGTTGTCCATCGGGCGACCCTTCGTCTGTCCCAGCATCTGGTCATACGAATACGGCCAGAACATCGGGATGATGATGGAGGACAGCGTAATCAGTACAATCAGAATCAGGCTGATGGTCGCAACCTTGTTCTTCAGCAGGCGCTTCACGCCATCGCGGAAAAAGGTCGAGGACGGTCGCATCCGGGAGATGACTTCCTTTTCCGCCGCCGTCGCGGGCATGAAGGAATCCACATCCAGATGCAGGCTAAAGGGCTTTTTCTTGTTCATCATCATGGTGCAGATGCCTCCTTATTCGTAATCAATGCGCGGATCAGCCACCTTGTAGAGCAGGTCGCTGATCAGATTCATAATCACGATTAAAGAGGCGAGGAAAATGGTCGTCCCCATAATCATGGTGTAGTCGCGGTTGGTGATGCTGGATACGAACTGGCGGCCGATACCCGGCACGGCGAAAATCTGCTCGACGACCATCGAGCCGGTGACAATGAACGCCAGCATCGGGCCGAAATAGGTGATAACCGGAATCAGCGAGTTTTTCAGCGCGTGACCGAAGATAATTTTCTTGCCCGAAACGCCCTTGGCGCGCGCGGTGCGGATATAATCCTGCCCCAGCACGTCGAGCATGGAGGAGCGCGTCAGGCGCGTGATGTAGCTCATCGGGTAGAGCGCAAGGGTGATAATCGGGAGGATCAGCCCTTCGGCCGTCGCGCCGTTCGCGGGTACCCATCCTAACTTGACTGAGAACACTATCAGCAGGAATGACCCCATAATGAACGACGGCATGGACACGAACGCGGTCGTAATCACCATGATAATCTTATCCAGCACGGTGTTGCGCCGCAGCGCCGCCAGCGCGCCGAGGACGATGCCGGCAATCGCCGCGCTGAACGCCGCAATCAGACCAAGCTTCGCGGAGGTCTTCATGCCATCCAGAATAATGTCAATGACCTGACGGCCGCGCTGCTTCAGGCTCGGCCCGAAGTCCAGCTTCGTCACCACGTCGCGCAGATATGTCACATACTGTTCGCCCAGCGGCTTGTCCAGCCCGTACTTGGCCTCCAGCGCCGCCTGCGCTTCCGCGGAAATTGCCTTTTCACTTGCGAACGGTCCACCCGGAATCGAGTGCATCACGAAGAACGTCACCGTGATGACAATCCAGATGGTCAGCAGCGCCAGCAGCACGCGCTTGAGGATATAAAACAGCATCTTGGAATTCATCCGCTCCACCTTCCCGGCAGGGGCGCTGCCGCGTCTGCCTGCGTTTCTTGTTCATCGACACGCCAAACCAACCGGCTTCACCGTGTCGATGCTTTATTATGCAACACTGTATGGAGAAAATCAAGTGTTTTGTTGCACAAACTGTGTTTTTTTTATGTTTTTCTCGTGTATTTTGAATATTTTCGTCCAAGTTGTTGCATTTATCAAGTTTTTCTGCAAGTCCCTGTTCATTTTTGCGCACAAAAAATGCAGGACGCTCATTCGTCCTGCATCATGGTAACGAAGTGAATTACTCCGCTGCCGCCAAGCTGCCGAAGATCTCCAGCGGCATGTTTTCCAGCGCGTCGCCCACTTCCTTGCTGGCGACCTGGAACGTCACAGCGAGAACCGTCTCGTCATCAAGGAAGGTGTACAGCGCCAGCACGGTGTCGCCGGGGGTGTACATCAGGCAATAGTTTTCGTTGACATACAGCTCAGCGAGCATTTCTTCCGTCGCGCCCGCGTCCTGAATGCCTTGCAGCAGCGTTTCAAAGCTCATCGCGGACAGCTGCGCCGTAATGCTGACCGTCTGGTCGGCGTTGACGGCGAAGAGCAGGATGTTCTCGGCGTTTTCCGTGCCTGCGGGGACTTCCTGAACCGCCCAGTCCGCCGGAATCTGCATCGTCAGACCCGTTTCACCCAGCGCAACCGTCTGCGCCTCGAAGCTGACATTCATTTCAACTGCCGGCACTTCCGCTTCTTCCTCCGCGAACGCAAAGGCAGTGCAGCACATCATGAGCGCCATCAGGAGAGCAAGGAGTTTCTTCATATTTGTTTCCGTCCTTTCATTTCCAGCATGATTCGGCTGATTTTTTTCCATATTGAACAGCCACATCTGGTAACATTTATGATACCAAATGCAAGCCGCTTTTGCAATACGCTTTCGCGCAGGAAAACGGTTGATTCGCGCGGATTTGGGATTTCAGAATGAAGCAGCTTCCTTTTTCATTCGGAAAATGCGAGTGAAGTAACTTTTATTTACTTTTCAATTCTCACCAAAACAAACAGTTGATTCTTTCCGTAAAAGCGGACTTTGCTTCCCTCCCCCCTTCACAAAAAACGGGGCACCGCGAGAGCTTTCGCCCCCGCAGCACCCCGCCATCCGCGGATGCGCAATTCCGCATTCCGCATTGTCCCTTACTTCTTCGTCCAGTCCTGCTTTTCGCCGATGCCGTAGTTTGCCGGCAGCACGTCGTCATCAACCAGCACGAAGCCCAAATCCGCCGTGTAGGTCGTACTGGCGGAGGTCACCTGCACCGGGTTCGATTCGCCGTTTTCGCCCAGAATCGACGCAATCAGCGGAATATCCGTGCGCATACGCGTCGGCACAACTTCCGCCGGGTAGATGGGCTTGAGCGTGTACACGCCCGGATACAGGTTCTCAAAGGTGTAGTAGCCGTACGTGTCGGTTGTCGTTTCCGCGACGAGCTGGTCGTTGCGCCACAGCTCGATGCGCATGTCGCCCAGACCGAGTTCGCCCGCGTCCTGCAGGCCGTTGCCGTTCAGGTCAAGCCAGCAGAAGTCACCCAGCGTGCCCGGCTGCACCGCGCCGATGTTCTGCTCCAGCTGATGCTGGCTCATGCGCAGGGCAATCAGATCGCTCTCTCCCTCGCGGGCGGTGTAGGTCGTCATCACGCTGATGTTCTGCCCGTCCTTGAGGCGCGTGTCGTCCTTTTCTACGACGACGTAGCCGTTCGGGAGCGTCACACGCAGACGGTAGTTGCCCGGCATCAATCCGTCAAAGCGGTAGATACCGTCCTCGCCCGTCGTCGCGTTTTGCAGTTCGCTGCCCTTTTCGTCCAGCAAGATAACCTCCGCGCCGGACAGGGGCGCAATCTCGCCCGCGTTGTCGCACCAGACCATGCCGCCGATGCTTGTGTCAATCTTCAAGCCCAGCATCGGAGCAGTATAGTTGTTGTTTTCGCTAATTTCAATCTCGGTCATGACGAGCTGACTGCCCTCGGTGGTGAAGGTGCTGTCGCCCAGACGCGCCGCCTGCGTACCTTCCTTGAGGTCGTAGGCAAGGCTGTACACGCCGGGGGCAATGCCGTCGATGGCGAACCGCCCATCCGCATCGGTCTGCACCTGCGCAAACACCGCGCCGGTTTCATCCAGCAGGGTCAGCGGCTCGTTTTCCGGGGTGATTTCGCCCGCGTCCATGCGGCCGTTGTCATTCTCATCCACCCAAACCTGACCGGACATCTTCGACGGAATCACGCCGCCAAGCGCCTGATTCAGCCATTCCTCGCCCAGCCCGATTTCGATGTTCACCTGCTGCTCGTTCAGCCCGTGCATCAGCGGCAGGGTCACATTGCCGTCCAGCTTGGAGAGCACCATGCCCTCCGGGAAGCGCAGGGTCAGCGTGTAAGTGTCCGGCCGCAGCCCGGTGAAGCTGTACGCGCCCGTCGCATCGGTGAGGACGGTCTGCTCCGTCAAATCCTCGCGGGAGGGGGTCAGAATCAGCGTCACGCCGGCAAGCGCCGCTTCGTCTGCATCCTGCGCGCCGTTGCCGTTGTGATCGGCAAACACCATGCCTTCAATGTCGCCCAAAGCCAGTGCGCCGCACAGGGGCGCGGTGACTTCTTCGCCCACGCCGATGGTAAAGGAATCCGTCGTGCCGTCGGAATCCGGCGCAATGGTGTTGCCGCCGTCCGCCAGGGGAG
>ULOS01025132.1_pt1 | contig 15680 bp, 15 predicted proteins | sample 1952701 | NCBI WGS metagenome assembly ULOS01 (sample SAMEA4835607, study PRJEB28245) | human gut metagenome | biome: gut microbiome; material: fecal sample | place: Denmark | collected 2008 | reverse complement strand
TTTAGCCATAAAAAGCCATCAGACAGTTCATCAGAATTTCTCATTCCTTGTACAGAAATAACGTAATTTTCCTCTGTTCCAAACAAATCTTTAGCTATTCCTCTAGATTTAACTGAATATCCTAATACAAGTGTTGGAACACAAGATGAATATGCAGCTATAGTCGAATGGGTTCTTGCTCCTATAAACATTCTGCATCTTGCAATATATCCCTTTAATTCCATACAATTACAGTCTTCTATCATAATGAGCCGCCCTGTATGTTCAAACTCTTCATAAAGTTGTTTCAATACCCTTCTATCATCATTTTCTTTCCATACAACATGCGGAATTAAAGCAATACTGCTATCTGTAGACTGTAATATAGTTTGAATTAGTTTTCGATATGCCTCAAAGACAATATTTTCTTTATTGCCACTTGCTAATATAAGAGGACTTCCATTAATCCCTATTGTATCATTGTCCTTCCAAGAATCTGGTAGAGGTAAATCTACTCTATCTAGTGTAAATGCTGGATCAGGTAATAAATAAGTATTATAATTAAGTTTCTTTAAAGCATGATAAGAAATTGATTCTCTTGCAATAATCAAATCAAATTTAGAAATATCCTCTTTTACTCCTTTATCACAAAGTACATCGGGCTCTACACTACAACCCCAAAGGACTGTTTTGCACCTTTTTTTCCGGAGGCAATAATTGACAGCTCCCAAGACTTCAACTCCTGTATAACAATAATTATCACCTCCGACAGAAAGACAAATATCGCCTGATTGTATATTGTCAAATAACAAATTTCTTTCATATTTAATTTTCAAATCAATTCTTCCTGTCATCTTACTTTGAATAGCGGAAAATAACCATTTAATACTTCCACGTTGTATAGACCTTACAACATCATTTTTTATCACACAAATTTTATTCAACTCATATTTTTTATCCTGATTTACATCATGTGAAAACACATTAACTGCATTATCATTTAATATTTTTATAGTGGAACGAATAATTGCTTCACATCCGTGATTTCCACTCCCTCCATGGGAATAAAGATTAATCATCATTACCTCCATTTCCCGCGTCTAAAATTACGCGGACACAAATCCCTAACGAATCCAAAAACGACCATTGAAAAATCAAAAAAACATTAAATATTTTAAAATTCTCAAGAGCAAGCACTTTAAGTGAACAGAATTAATTATAAATTTCCCCAGATGATATTTAAATCAATCTTTTTATTCACACTTCTTTTCTCTTAAACTTTAAATAATATCCACATTTATGTATACTACTCATTATTCTTATCAAGAATAATGGTGCTCCTATACTCTCTGCAATTAGTCTGCAGTTATAGCGTAATAACAAATCACAAGTAAACGTATAATACATCCTCATTCGTTTAAAAAATGAATACTTCTCAAATTTAGATTTCTCTTTTAACCATAAACCATAACCTCGTGGATTATTTATAAATATAGAAGCTCCCGACTTTGTCAAACCATCATCAATATATTTATAAATCCATATTATGTCATTATAAAACCGAATTTTATAACCGTCAGCTGCCATTCTGTTATATACGACGGCTTCTGTCATAAAGTTTTCTCCTTCAAATTCAGGATACCTGTATTTACGATGAATTTGCGTATAAAATATAATTGCTCTCTCACCATCTACATTTTTATATCGATCCAATAAAGTTCCTTCATAATATCCGCTCGGAAAAATAGTGTTCGATGTTTTTTTAGGTGTACTTCCCAAATTTCCAGCTACACCACAATAATTTCCATTTTGAGGTAATTCTCTTTCCCAGCAATCAATTTTTTCTAATGCGTCATCTGTAAGATAATCGTCTGAATCTACCGTAAAAAACAACTCACCTTTTGCAAGATCTAGCCCCTTATTAATTGCTCGACATTTTCCTCCATTTTTTTGCCAAACATACCGAATCTCAAATGCATTTTGGTCCATTTTCCACTTATTTATCAACTCTTTGGTATTATCTGTAGATCCATCATCTACAATAAGCCATTCAAAATCATAGAAAGATTGACGCTGAAGTGATTGATATAAATTTGAAAGAATATATGCTCTATTAAATGTTGGTGTAAATACTGTTATCCTTAACATTTCATACACCCTTTTTTCTCTTAATTAATCGTTTCACAAAATATACCGGACCATTATCGAGCAAATCATATGTAATAAACACATATATCTTAGATATTTTTGTCTCTCCATTTCTTTCTAACCAATTCATAACTGTAGGATTACGTAAAAATCGCTTCAGTTTCCATCCTTTTTCACGACGTTCTAACTGAAATTGTCTGCTTTCCTCATCTTTCCATGAATTCCCCTCCCAATGCTTTGCATATTTTGAATAATCATTCATCCCGATAAGATATATTTTGCCTAGCATTTGAGATTCACGACTCTGTTTATATCTCAAATGTTCCTTAATAATTGGCGTATCAACAACATTACAAATTTTCATATCGAATGGGCGGAGCGCTCTTACATCAATCATCTTCTTCAGTAGTATATTTCCTTTACTAGCTCCAAATCCTAATCCAGTATTAATATAACGAATATCATCCTGAGAAAACCATGCATCGAATTCTAATAATTCATCTAGTCCTTGCTTCAACTCAACATCTGTATCAAGATATATTCCTCCATTTTCATATAATATCTTAAGTCTTGCGTAATCTGAAACAAAAGCCCATTTACCTGCCAGATATGCTTGACGAGTATATTCACAGTCATTTATATTAAAATTATCTTCATTCCATTCAATTATTTGATAATCTGGACAGTATTTTCTCCAACTATTAATACATCTATTAATAAGCTCAGATTTCTCATTTTTTCCAAACCAACAATAATGAATCACTTTTGGTATCATAAATCTCCCTCTTTCTCAAATCCTCTTAAAAAAGCAGAATATACAGTCGGTTTTCCATCTGAAGTAAATTCATTTAAAAAAATTTTTTCACGATAACCAAGTTTAAACAAAATAGTAGAACTATCAAATAAATCATCTAAATATCCTTTTTGCCAAGGATCAGCAAACCGTAAAATCAAGTGGTCACGGTTTATATTATTATATGGAACAGAAGATATTAAATAATTAATCTCCGGAACGCATTCTCTTGCTATTTCAATTGCATCATCAAAGAATAAATAATCTATCGCCTGATTCTCCTTCATCCAATATTGATAAAAGAATTCTCGTAATGCTTGAAATATAATACACTTTTTTTCACCGCCTAGACAAAACGTGGTCCACTGATTATTTGAAACGCATCCAACATCACTAAATTTACTTTTACATGTAAAAAAAGATTTATTAAAATACTCCTCAGGTATTTTCTCCTTACAATATATCGTTGCATCTAACCAAAGTCCTCCATATTGATCAAGCAAGCATATACGAAGAACATCAGTAAAATGTGCTGCACCTATTAATCCATTTTTTGTTTTTTGAATAATATACTCAGGCAATGTAACATATTCCATATAGTTTTCTTTCGTAATCAGATGTACCGGATGTAAACCTGCATTTTTTTTTATACTCCTTACACATTTTTGTACTAATAACGGGGCGTTTTCTATTCCATCTAACCAGCATACCCATATTGGTAATGTAGAATCATCTTTTGTATATTTACTAGGGCTCTCTTCAAGTTTAAATTTATCAAATACAAATTTATAATTTTTCTTCAAATATGCAAGAACATAACTATTTTTTTTACATGTAAAAAAACGAGCTTTCTTCTTTAAACGCAATGATTGGAAAATAGTTTCCCCAACACGAAATAAAGCTAGTTTGGTAGAATAGCATTTCACATCTTGTATAAAATCAGTCTTTATTTTTTTTATAAAACGAAATACTCTTTCTCTCATTTCATACCACCTACTACATTTCGAATTTGAAAGAATTACTGATAATTTTCCCATAAATCATAAGGAAAAGTATCAATGAGTTTCTTGCGCATCTCGTCAAAATTTGGTAGTTCATTAACAGGTCTATTTTTAAGTGCATCTTCAATTGTATTAGCATACTTATATTCGCTTCTACCTGTCCCAGAATAATAATCATTAAATTTAAAATCTTGATTAATTTTGTCATCCTTTAAATAAATCGTTGGAATTCCATACGACTCTGCTAAAATGATTCCATGTAATGCAGAACTGATTATCATATCTGATTGAATTAATTGATCAATGAAATGCTTATAGTTAATAGTTTTTATCTCAATATAGTGCAATCCACTATTACACAATTCTGATATATTCTTTCGTAACTCACTAGAATGGTGCAAAATAATGGAACATGGGTATTTTTTCTCCAAATTGCTTGAATAAATCATTGGCATTAATATAGCAGGATCTCCATATATTGCTGGACAGTTCAATCCCATTTTTACCAAATGTTCCCTCGTTTTCGGGCCACGAACTGATCTAATATCAAGTTTTGAACGAACAAGACGAAGCGCATTTTCTTTGCGCAAAAGGCCACTCCCCCATATAGTTGCATCCTGTAAACCGAAACCAATAATACTTCCTATCCCATAAAGATATTCAGTTCTTCTTGTTTTTGTCAGCAAACTCATTCCATGCTTTTTTAGCATATTTTCAACGATTATTACAGATAAATAGTCACCTAAATTCTCGTGTTCTGTTATCTCCCCTTTAAATGTCCCGGTCCAAAAAAGATTTACTCTATTTTTCTGTATTGGTCGAAATTTATCATTAAATATAAACTTATACCTATTTCTCCACTCCGCTCTAATTTCGGGTTTCATAAAACGAAGATATCCTTTTATTCGATCAATGTAACTTACTTGCATAAATCAAAAATACCTTTCCTTTAATAAGTTGTATAAGTGACCTTTTGTCTAACATAATCAATTCTCCAAAAGTAAATTTAATATCCTTGTTATATTTCAATATTTTATCCTTATACATATCAGAATTTGGTAAGTCTGCGCACTTACGAAAAAAAGCAACACATGCCATTAGTAAAATCACCTTATCTCGCAAATACAAATTAGGAAAATGTTGCTTTAAATAGCTATTTCTTTGAACAAAAGCCTCTAAAGCATCTAAATGTCTAATTGACCATTCTTGCATAATACTGCACTTTCGTTGTCTATAAAAATATATTGCTTCCTGGCACAAAGTAAGTTTTGTTGATTTTCCTATCAATTTATAAGTCACAAACTCATCCTCATGTAGTTTTCCTAATGGAAATTCAATCCCATCAAATAGACTTTTCTTATAAAGTTTATTCCATGCAACTGCATAAAATCCTCGACCTTGCATTAATGTTTCTAATGCTTCCTCAGATGTAAATATTTGTTGATCGTAAATAAATTGATCCTGCTCCTGATAATTTTCATATACCTTAACAATTCCTCCTGCAGCAATTTGAGCATTATTTTTTGTTATGGAATAATAAAGGATTTCAAAAAAATCTGGTGCAAGCCAGTCATCACTATCTACAAAAGATATGTACTTCCCTGAGGATTTATGTAAACCCGTATTTCTTGCATCAGACAGTCCTCCATTTTCTTTATGAATGACAATAATACGATGATCATATTTAGCCCATTCATCACATATTAATGGGCAACTATCAGGAGAACCATCGTCAACTAGAATGATTTCTAAATTACGATATGTTTGTTCTACAATACTTTTTATACACTGATCTAAATACTCTTCTACTTTATATATCGGAACAATTACACTAATTAACTCCAAGAAAACTCCCCTCTCTATTTCATACATATACATAATATTAATTTAAATATGCCCACTTTTTCCTAAAACGAATAATGGCGTATGAGAGAAATAAACTATAAGTTTTTTTATTCCTCTAACTATTCGTTACTTGCATAATTTCATCCACTTTTTCTTTATATTTATCCATACGATTCATAATTAAATTAGTATTATCTTCATTAATGTTGTATACATTATTCTGAATAGGTCTACGTGAAACTCTTACACATAAAAATCTGTATAAACATCTAAAAAAGGGTATATTGATAGTTTTAATCGATAGACAAATCATTTTATACTTAAAAGTAAGCATTTTACAAACATTTAAATCTGCATTTTTAGATTTTTTTATTACACAATATAAATCATTTAAACTGTCAACTGTTCCACCCTTATGCAGATACCTAATTATCAACATTATTGTAAAATATAAATACTGCATAAATAGCCATTTTTTTGTTTCTATATCGCCATTATATTCTATATATAAATCATAGTATACTAATGCTTTAGTTTCAAAATAATCTTCTAATTTCAAAGTATGTATATTGCTTATTGGATTAGTTCGATGAATATAGAATACCCTATTTTTTTCAATAAATATGTTCTTTGCATTAGAAAACGCTCTAAATCTAAAAGCTGTTTCGATATCTTGCTTTTTATACTCGAAAAAATATATCTTATTCTTTTTCAAAAAATCTGAATTATAAATACAAGTCCAAAATTCTAATTTCGGTAAGTTGTGGACTATTTCATTTTTATTTTCTGGAAATTCTATTATGGGTGGTTTTTTTAACTCCATATCAGCAACAATTTTCGGGGTGTAAATGATATCAGTTTTATTATTTTTACAAGTATTTAGAAATGATAATAATTCTTCATTAAAGAAATTCTTTAATATTAAATCATCACTGTCTAAAAAAATAATCCATTCTCCTTTTGCACAGTCAATACCAATATTTCGAGCATGACCAGCCCCGCAATTATCAGTACAATGATATTTTATTTGATTTGATATATGTTTTTTGCATATAAAATCACTTCCATCGTTTGACCCATCATTTACTAAAACTACTTCTATCCATGATTTTAATTGACATTTTATAGACTGTATTGCAGTTTCAATAAATTTTTCCGAATTATAAATTGGAATAATTATTGATATTATAATTCTTTTATCATCATTATTATTGTATATCAAATATTTATCAGACATTCTTCCCCTCCCACATTTCATAATTAATAAAATTTTATTTCAAAAAGATTGCTATTTCTAAACAGCTTTGCACATGATTTGGTAGATTAATACTCTCTGTTAACAATAAAATGCGCTCGCAAAGTCAACAAAGTGTCATATTTTTAATAGTGACTACATTGTTTAAAACAATACGTCACCATTCGATAGCCGTGCCTTGCAATATAATTATTATATTCGTAGATATTTATGTATTGCTTTGAACTAAAATGAAATAAGAAAACTGAGCCGATACGTTGATTCAACTATTTATAGCATATTTTTTTTCTATCCCTGTAATTTTTTTATAAAAAAAATATATCAAACTATAAACATTAGGAAACAAAGCTACACATATTGTCATAATCTTTATTTTTTTTGTGCAACAATTACATTTTACAGTTGAAAATAATTTCCCTCTTAATTCTATTAATGCTAATTTCTTATAAGGAAAAATTAAGTTAGGGTTTTCTTTATAACTCATTGTTGCTAATGTAATTAATTGGCGAACTAATCGTGCAAAAATCAAATCATAACAAAAGTCCTTTTGAACATTATCTTCGAGCATAATTTTCAATACCTTTAAGGGGTCGGATAATTTGTGTTCGTTTATTTTCGATGTAGCCGCTGAATTAGGGCGAATAATATAATGGTAATAGCAGTTATCTTCATATACTGAGCAATTCGAGTTTTTGAAAAGATAATAATTTAGTAATAAATCTTCGTTGATTTTTATGCTAAAATCCAAATCATTTAGTTTAACTTGATCAAACAGTTTTCTTCGATAAAGTTTATTCCATAAACCAGGTTCGATAAATGTTCCTTGCAAAAGGTCAGTAAGACCTTTTGCATTATTTTGAATAATCAGCTTTCCTGTTCCATAATAATAGTCAACTCTATCATCAGGAAAAACCATTTGATATCCGCAATGTGAAATATCTGCATCATATTCAATAGCATTTTTAATAAGCTGCTCTATCATTTCAGGTTCCATATAATCATCACCATCAATGAATCCAATAAACTCCCCTGATGCTTGATTTACACCATCTATACGAGCACTAAACACGCCCCCGTTTTTCCTATGAATCGGAATAACATTAGAATGTGATTTAGCATATTGATCAATAATTTTTGGTGACAAATCTGTAGATCCATCATCCACAATGACCAATTCTATATTTCTATACGTCTGATTCAACACACTATCAATACTTCTTTCAAGTACGGAAGAAATATTATAAACAGGCATTATGAGTGATACTTTATAATTTTTATTCATACAATATACCCAATATCATCTTTGAGATCCTCTTTTTGCTTTCTTCTTTTTTTCATATCAACTTTATTTCGCAAAGAATAGTCTTCTCCATAGAGATGAGCGGTCTCCATACGTTTCTTCTCTTTAACTATATATTGTTCGTAAGTAGTAATTATTTTGGCTGGTGTACCCGCAACAACAAGGTTGTCTGGCACATCATGTGTCACAGTACTATTAGCCCCTATAATTACGTTGTTACCGATGCTTACTCCAGGTAATATTACACTTTCAGCGCCAATAAATACATTGTTCCCTATCGTTACACGGCCGATTTTAGTGTACCCTAAAACACATTTAGTACTTGCATCATGGCATAAAACATGCACTCTTGGAGCAATCGTCACGTTTTTTCCTATTTCTATAAGCCAACAGTGAGATGGATCTAAAATAACTCCATTCATTCGTTCAAAATTATCCCCTACTTTCATACCCATATTTACTAATCGTTCTGTTGTATATTCGCCTCTCAATCGATAAACTATTTCCTTTACATAATTCATCATATCCCTCACACCCTCATTAAAAATGTTTCAACAGCCTTCACTGTATTCTCTATAGTAAAATCTCTGCCACGTTCCAATGCTTTCTGTTTATAATGTTCTAATTGATTCTTATTTTCTATTAAAGATTGAATTGCATTAAATAGTGATTCTTCATCATTATTCACAATAACTCCATATTCATTGTCATCACCAAGTAATTCCCTCATTCCTGAAACATCAACAGTGCATACAGGTATACCCACTATTAAAGCCTCTGTTGCGGCAGTTGAAAAACCTTCTGAAAGACTCGAACAAACAAACAAATTGCATTTAGTCATATATTTATAAGGGTTTTTCTGATATCCTAAAAAAGTAACGCTAGATTCAATTTTATGAACTTTGCACCACTTTTCTAACTCTTTTTTCAAAGGTCCATCACCGAGTATGAGCAAATGTGCTTTTTTTCCATTAGAGATAAGTTTTTCTTGAATTCTCAACATTCGATCTATAGCTTTAACTGGTATAAGCTTTCCAATGCCACACCACACAAATTCCTGCTGCTTAACAGAAAAATCATTAATCTTTTCTTTCATCGCAGATTGAATTAACTTACTATCATTAGTATTATATAAAACCACTTGCTGACCTTTAGTATGACAAACTTTATGAAACGCCTTTTTGCATGCTTCAGAAACGTATACCATAGAGTGAAATCGATTGTAACATTTCTTGGATTCCGTAATGCTACGAAAAGGTTTCGATATATCTTCTATTGAATGCATAGTACAGTGTATCCATGAAACTAGCTTTGTCTCTTTATTTGGACATCCACTTATTATCCTTGCAGACGGTCCCTCAAGATATGAAACCTCAATATCGTATTTATCCTTAATAAACCATTTATGCAATTGTCTGGGAGTAAATAATTTCATAATATAGCTATTTGCGGGAAAAACCTTTTTGAAAATTGCATGATATTTAATATGTGGAGACAAATACTGTTCATTAACGCCGCCTCCGAATATAGAAATTACGGTGACTGAAAAGACTGTTGGATTCAGATTGTTCACCAAATTAATTAATACCTTCTCAGCGCCTCCCTCTCCTAGATCATGAATAAAAAATAAAATCTTTCTCATCTCCATCATCTCCTTACTTATCCAAATTTCTCTTGTGCAAGAAATCATATAAAGATGATGGCAGTAGTCCTACAAGTATAGGTCGAAAAGCAAAAATATATCCAAAAACAGATAATCCTAATTCCTTCACAGCTAAGCATCGAACATACGCTTCATTTATTCGATATTTCATCTTTCTCCTCGCATATGCACTTCTATCGTCTCTCATTTGATATAAAGGCTCGTGTATATTCCTTCCCTTAAATCCCTTTTTATACATCTTCAACCATAGGTGATAATCTTCAACTCTTAGCAATTTAGCATCCTCTGTATATCCACCAACTGCTTCATATGCATCTCTTTTCACTAAACAAGGGGCATGGCAAAATGGTGTTCCATGTAAAAAATCCTTTGCCGTGGGATCCGTGGGATGGGATATTCTTCCCCAAATTCCAGATTCATCGAAATATTCCATATCTGTACTTACAATAGCTAATTCAGGATTTTGAGAAAAAACCTCTAACTCTCTTTCAAAACGTATATTACTGCATCTATCATCACCATCCATGCGCGCAATATATTTACCCTTCGCAACAGTCAAGCAACGATTCAAAGTTGCATTTAATCCTAAATTCATTTTGTTTTCTAACAAAATAATTTTATCTGGATATGTCATTTGATATTTCTTAGCAATTTGAAGTGTCTTATCGGTTGATCCGTCATCACATAGAATTAATTCCCAATTGGAGTATGATTGATTTAAGATACATTCAATCGCCTCTCCCAATGTTCTCTCACAATTGTAAATTCCCATTATTACACTGATCATTATACTTTTCCTAATCATAAAGAAATTCCCCATTCAAATTAAATTAAAGAATAGATCGAGGCATTATAGTTACTTTCAAACCCCTGATTATCATAGAAATAAAAGGAGGTGAAACAACAAGCAGCAACAAGAAAAACCATTACTGCTGATTTCTTAGTAAACAATTCTCTAATTATATAAGGAAACACACATATCAATCCGAATTCAAAATAGTTTGCGCTGCGGCCAAACATATTCGCCCCGTTCATTGTTCCTAACATCATAAAAATCAAACAGACGATGCTCATCTGAATAAATATACTGTGCTTGCGATCAATCTTTGCATTGATTCTTCTTTTGAAGATTAGCGCAGTGATAGGAACGACAGAATAAACCGCTACACGAAAGATATTCATACGGTTGCCGTCAAACACTTCCTCCATAGGAATGTTCTTTCCAGCCTGGTCGGCAACGGCCACAAACGTTTCAATTGCTGTCTGAAAGACAGACATGATACCAACTGTGATTCCCAACAATACAAATGTTCTGAAGCTCCACGGTTTTGTGACAAGCAACGGAAAGAATAAAAAAAGCCATGCATAAGAATGAATCAATCCGGCAATCAGGACAATGATGTAATAACTGATATATTTGCGGTCAATTAACTGATTCAATGCTAATGTCAAGATGGACATTGCTAGAATTTGTTTTTGTGCCGCAATCGATAACATCAACGTGCCTAAAGCCACATAGAGAAACATGCTGAATGCAAAATCGTTGATTTCCGTATTTCGCTTGATAAAACGAACATTCAAGAAATTCACGATGACAGCACAAATCATAAAAAACACATTTACATTATCCGTAAATGTTCTGATCAATGCTTGAAAGCCATAAAATAGTGGATTTTCTAATGGCTTCAGATTGTCTGGATTCGAAAGGAACTCTCTAATTCCAACAGAAGTATTAAATCCTGCGATATAGTTTCCCGTATCGTTATAACTGGTCCGAAGTCCCGCAAACAAAATCAGAAAAACAAGCAGGACGATCAAATAAATGTCCCAATGTTTTCTGCCATCACCGTTTGTCACTTTCATCGACTGTCTCTGTGACAGATAAGCCAAGCCAGTTACAATGGCAAGAATAATCAGTAATTCTCTCATTACATCACTCCTGTCTTTCAATCGCAGAAACGGTTTGATCAACAACCCTCTGTTTATCAAACTTCTGTTCCATCAGCTTTCTTCCTTCTCTGCCCATCTGCCGCTTCTCTTCATGTGATCGCTGAGCAAATTGCTTCATCTTTTCATAAAGATCATTTGCGTCTTTTGTCTTGACCAGATAGCCGCTATTCTGATCGGCTATTCCTTCTCTGCATCCTGGAATATCACTGGCGATAACGGCCCGGCTGCATGCCGCAGCCTCTAAAATGGTGTTTGCCATTCCTTCGTGATACGAAGGGAGCACGAGGCAATGCGCTTTAGCCAAAAACGGCCTGACATCATTCTGAAAGCCGCAATATCGGCAATTGGGATCATGTTCAAGCCGCTTCACCTCTTCTTCATAGTCATCCTCAAACGGGCCGACAATATCCAGATGAACTTGTTCATGATCATTCTCCAGTCGTCGGAAAGCTTCCAATAATTCATCGACACCTTTTTCTTTCATGATCCTGCCGACAAAAATGAAATTCGTCGTTTGTCCTTCAGGATATTCATCACACTGAAACTCCTGAAGATTGACACCAGCGCCACTTAACAAGCACGTTTTCTCTTTCTTGAGAATGGAGCGATTCAAGAACTCATCTAAATTGCTCTGATTCTCAAAAAATACTGTTTTGACTTTACGAAATGCATAACGATAAAGTACAGTAACGAAATTTGCCAGCACCTTCCGCTGAAATGCTGTGCCCAGACCAGTGATGTTTGCACAATAAGGAATATGAAGTTTAGCCGCGGCCATTCCGGCATAAATATTGGGCTTGATGGAGTAAGTAAGGACCATGTCCGGATGATGCTGCTTCAAGATCGTTCGATATGTACGTAGCAAACGATAATCAGTCAAGGGATTGATTCCTCTTCGGTCGACATCCACGTCCATGATGTCACATCCCATCTGCCGGAAAGCCTCTGTATACTCCCTTGCCGGCATGACAAGCGTGACATGATGAGCAGTAAGCAGTTGCTGGATCAGTTCCTTGCGGAATTTATACAACATGAATGAATGATTGGTAATCAAAAAGATATTCATTCCTACTGCTCCTTCATCGGCTGCGCACCTTCTACGACACCATCCTGTCTGAGCACAGAAAAGAATGTGCCGACAAAGCAGCGAATGTCAAACAACAGGCTCATCCTCCTGCGGTATTCCCCATCCAGTTTTGCTTTGACGCTGATCTCCAGTTCGTCTCTACCGTTGATCTGCGCCCAGCCGCTCATTCCCGGACGGATCTCATTGGCGTGATAGCGATCGCGCTCTTCGATCAGATCATACTGATTCCAAAGCGCAGGTCTAGGACCGATGAATGACATGTCGCCCTTGATGATATTGAGCAGCTGCGGAAGTTCATCAAGGCTCGTTTTCCGAAGAAACTTTCCAACTCTTGTAATGAACGCATCCGGATGCTGAAGCAGATGCGTCGGCATGTCTTTCGGCGCATCCGTCCGCATGGTTCGAAACTTCAGAATACTAAAATAAGTCTTATCTCTTCCTACTCGCTTTTGCCTGAAAAATACCGGACCGCTGGAATCAAGCTTGATCATGATCATGAGGATCAGAAACACCGGTGAAAGGATCACCAGGATCACGATGCCTAAGACCAGATCGATGACTCGTTTCGCATACCTCTCGTACAGCACAATACCCAACCCCTTTTTGATGGTCTTTCAGGGAATCATCACGTAAAATGATGATAATTCTTCCAAAAACCAATAATAAATATACATCGAAAAAGGCCTTTTGTCCACTTACTAACCAGTTTTTATACATAACTTGCAGGATGTAAAATCTGTATCATTCCATTTTCTTACATTTCGAATGATATACAACAAAAACGCTTATTTCGTCATCATTTTGTAAGTATTTCGACAATAAAAAGTTAAGCAGAAAAGAAAACTTAACTATACCTAACCACAGAGGATCACTGCTGTTGAAGCGTGATATTCTTCAACCGGTCAGCGGAGTCGAAAAAGATATTGAGGACCTCATTCCCTTCTTCTGTAATCAGTTCTTTCGGAATTTCATCAAACAGATCAAGGATATGTTCCTTCCTTTCCCTTGGTGATGGATGATCGGCAGAAGAAACAGCTTTGCCTGTCAGTACGCCATATTCATCCAACAGATTGAAATACTCAAATAACATGATTGGAGACAGATATATGTTCTCATCAAAAGCCCTGATTTCTGGCATATCACCTGTTTTCTGCGCTGTGATCAGATGTTATATCTCGTATCCGACATAAAGGTCCATGCGGACCAAAAGCAATCCATTGCCAGATCCGACACATTTCGAGGAAGCGTGATCATTTCCAAACATCTTGCAGATTACGGACGCCGATCGTTCGTTCCTTGCCCTGTATTTGCAAAAGGTCAAGGAGGCTGTTTACGCGCCTTTTCGTATTTTGCTCACGATGATCATATGCATGAGAAAACACGGTCAGAAAATAAGACAGCGCCGTATACATCAGCAGCTCATCCACGAAGATCACCTTGTCATTCTCTGCTTTTGTGGCAGAGGCGTTCATCTGCCTGGCATATAACGAGATATATTCCATATCCAGTTCAATATTTGCCATAGCCAAGCCTCATCTCTTTGCCCCTCTCTTGACGGAAACAGCGCATGGTAAAGGGCAGAGATCTTATTGTTCGCCATGATCTCTCTGCTCCTCTCCGTTCCATGCAGAAAGCAGCATCCGGGCAGAAGCCACGTCCAGCTGATCCATCTGCTGGTCTGTCAATAAACGATCTGCTTTCACTGTGAATTTCTGATCATTACATGCCACCTCAAACCGAGTCGGACACTCATCCGGTTTCTTTTTGACGACCAGCAAGATGATTTTGGAGATGACTTACTTAACTGCATCATATGCCGCGTCATATCCCAGATTCCGAGCCAGCTCGATCAGGATCAACACGACTTCCAACGGTAAGTAACCGCTTGTTTCCGCTGAGCAAAATGGATCTCGTCATCATGCACATTGAATATGCAAATATCGTCTTGATCGATCAGATCGCTGTCGATGAATACAGAACACTTCATCGCACATCCCTCCTGTTTCTATCGCGTGTTTCAACCAGAGGCCGTGAATATTCTGGCATGCTCTTTGTTCTCAAGGCAACACAGATGCTGAAAAAAGTGTAACGTCATCATCGTTTTGCGCACAGTTCCTGTTCTCTCCCACCATTTCCTTTATCCGTCAGATCGGCGCTCATCTCTGCTTTTCCCAAAGAAAAAGGACCAGATCACTGATCCTACTTCTTCTTGCCATAACCGTATCCATAGCCATAACCATAACCGCCGTATCCATAACCGTACCCGTAACCATATCCATATGGATGATCGTCTGGGGAGAAGATGGAAGGCTTGACCTGGTTGAGGATGACGCCGGTGATGTTTGGCACATAATCGTTGAATTCCTCCAGACTGTCCTGCACATCGTAGATGTTGGCATAATCCTGGCGGATGACGACGAGAGCGCTGTCGCTCACATGTCCGATGAGGAGGGCATCTCCCATCATATAGAGCGGCGGCGCATCGAGGATGACATAATCATACTCTTCCTTCAGCGTGGCGATCAGCCTGCGAAAACGTTCGCCGGAAAGCAGTTCGGCAGCGTCTTCGCCAGAGCTTGTGCCATAGGTGATATCGAGCTTGAATTCCTCGTAATGCGTGATGATCTCACGGATCGGATATTTGCCGCGCAGATAATCG
>ULOS01045786.1_pt1 | contig 15830 bp, 12 predicted proteins | sample 1952701 | NCBI WGS metagenome assembly ULOS01 (sample SAMEA4835607, study PRJEB28245) | human gut metagenome | biome: gut microbiome; material: fecal sample | place: Denmark | collected 2008 | reverse complement strand
CTCACAGATGAAGTAACCGGTTTGTTTACCGGCGGTGAGTTGGCACAGGATGATATGGATATTATGATGCAAGCTATTATGGATGCCTATTGGCTTGCGAAAGAGAAAAACAAAAAGTACACCCCAAAGAAGTACCGTTCTAAGGACAAGCAGGACTGAGTCCCGTTTATGGGACACATTGTGTGTTAGAATGGAAACAGGAACAAACCGAAAAGGGGTGAAGCCGATGTATGTAAGCACTTCGGAAATCGTACAAAAAGCAAACTCCATCGTTGCTCAATGCGGAACCCGTGATCCTCTCAGAATAGCAAGGGAATTAGGAATCGAGGTAATGTATTATCCGTTCAATGAACAGCGTGGAGCATATAAAGTCTTGATGCGTAATCGCTTCATCTTTGTCAAAAATGATCTGCATCCGGTTATGGAGAACATCGTGCTTCTTCACGAATTAGGGCACGATGCTTTACACCGGGAGGAAGCCACGAAAGTCGGGGGCTTCAAAGAGTTTGAGATCTTCAATATGCGGGACAACCGTATGGAGTACGAAGCCAATCTCTTTGCCGCACAGATTTCCCTATCAGATGAGGACTTCCTTGAACTTGCAGAAAGAGGATACGACACGCAACAGATCGCACGGACATTAAACTCAGATATTAACCTTGTCGCTCTAAAAGCCGATACGCTGATTTCTCAGGGCTACCGTTTGCGCCAGCAGGAGCATTGTAACGATTTTCTAAGATACGACAAATAACTAAGATGCCACCCTTTCGGATGGCATCTTTTTTATCACCTTTAATCAGCGCAAGCCGGTTTTGTTTTTTTAGCTCAAACCCGAAAGAGAGCGCATCACCAAGTCGATGTCTTTGTTTTCAAGTTCCTGAATGATGTGCAGATAGGTTTTTTGCGTAGTGGTCATACTCGAATGTCCAAGACGCCGGGCAACGCTCGCAATGGAAACGCCCGTAAATAACAGCAAAGAGGCGTGTGTATGCCGTAATCCGTGGACAGAGATGACTGGGATGTTACAGGCTTTGCAATGCCTGCCGAGAATGTCGTTCACCGTCGAATTGTAGACAGTGGAGTTGACAAAGATGGGCTTATCTTCGGGAAGGTGCTTTACCAATTCAGAAAATTGAATGACAGTTTGCCAGTCAATTTGAATTTTCCGCACAGACGACTTGTTCTTCGTAGGCTGGAAGCCGCCCTTTCCCTTGTAGTCCCAAGTCTTGCTTATGGACAGGGTTTGATGGGCAAAGTCGAAGTCTTTCGGGGTAAGAGCCAGTGCTTCAGAAAAGCGCATCCCCGTCTTTGCTACCAACAGGATAAAGTAGTCCCAATTCACCTTATCCTTCAGGTCAAGTGAGATCAGCAGCGTGTGTAGCTCAAATTGATTGAGATACTTGATTTTCTTAGCAACCGGTGGCTTCCCCTTGATGATTGCCTTGCGAGTAGGATCTCTTTCAATCAAACCCTCATCAACAGCATCAAGAATAGCTCCCTTGAGCTGGTGGTGAAAATCCATCGTGGTTTGGCGCTCGTGGAACTCAGCATAGTCGTTCAACAACTGCTGATAAGCGATCCGGTTCATATCACATACTCTCAGATTCGGGACGAGCTTAACGAGCCATTTCTGTGTCATCAGGTACTTATCCATCGTCACCTTTCTGATTGCACCCTTCTTATACACCGTAATCCATTTTGCATAATATTCACAGAACAAGTCTGTTCGTTTGGTTTCTGTTAGCATCAGAAGTCCTCCATTTCATTAAAAATGGCTTACGCTGATGAAGGGTGACAAGGCGGTCGAGTTTTTCAAAATATTCGCCTATTTTCTTTTGTTCGTCCAAACACGGCACTTTGAATTCCATTTTGGAAAACATATATCCCGTGATTTGGTTGATTGTTGCTCCCATATTCATTGCGATTTCTTCTTCAAATCTTGAAGTATTAAGTAAAGCATTTGTAAACTCTGGACATTCTGAACGAATACCAGTCATAAACGCTCCGATTACCGTGTTGGGCATAAAAGCCTTAATTTGCGCGTGTTTTCCGATGAGTGAACGAGAGCCATTACGAACAACAACAACTATATCGCCGACTTTAACATTCTCAGAATTAACAACTTGCGGATTTACATAGACATTATCTGCATCGACAACCTCACCGTTGCTTACATTTGATGAACGAAGCACAAGAGTTCCATTTTCCTGAACATCATTAGGCGTATAAGTTAATCCTGAAAAGAACTCGACAAACTCAGTCAACTTACGCTGTTCCCAAGAAGAAGTAATTCGCTTTTTGTTTACGGTCGAGATAAGCCTACCCGCCCTTCCAGTAAAAGAAATGCACTTACGCTGATGAAGGGTGATAAGGTTGTCAAGATGGCGAAAGAACTCTGCAATTTTGATTTGCTCATCTCTTGATGGAAACCTCATTAGATAATTAAGCATCTCATCAAGTTTCAAAACTCTGTTCCGACCAGCTCCTCCCGGTGAAGCAAGCCATAAATGATGACGGAATTTTTCGTCTACAATTACATAGCGGAAAAACTCTGGAACCATCCCTTCTGCAAATGAAAACTGCGGAAATCTATGCGAAACCAGCTTCCCCGCATCATTTTTATCCGTAATTGCAACAGCGTGTTCCCACCCAAAAGTAATATTTACAATAAAATTTCCGGCTGCAACTCGATGCATTTGAGCTGTTTCGAGTTCCTGTCCCTTGGCTACATAGCTATGAAATGTTCCTTTTGCGTGACTTCTTATGCCAAGTCTATAATAGCCATCGTGAGGCGTGGGGACAGGATCTTCGTATTTGCTTGTAATTTCTCCAAACTTACGCTGTTCCCAAGAAAATGTTGAAGTGGTGAACATCATAGAGATAAGAGCCTGAAAAGAACTGAATAATAATGCACATTTACGCTGATGAAGGGTGATAAGGTTGTCGAGCTGGCTGAAGTAACTGGCAATGAGTTGCTGTTCTTTCATTGCTGAAGGGTAACTCACGCTTGTTTTTTGAATGTTGCTGCGACTTAAAGAGAGCACTTTTATGCCCTGCATTAGAGGAAGAAGCTGGTGGTGGTAAGCATTGGAATTGAGGTAGTAACCGAGGTACCCCAACGCCATTCTGTTCCGAGGGCGGCACACCATTGTATGTAACCCCGATACTATGGCGCTACCTTGCAAATTACCTATTTCACAGGCTTTTCCGGTCGTTTCATCTTCTGCGGTATCAGCGATAATAACATCACCATCCTGCAATAAAGCCCCATTGAAATCCTCTCTGCACCTATGCGGGATGCGAGGAATATCGTCCTTCTGAACATCCAGCACAGAGTCATACTTTATCAGCACATCACCATAATGAACATTCAGGACAGTTCCTTCATCATAACTCAGTTCGGCACGGGAAAGTGTGTTATTCGGGACAGTGCAATCAAACACTTCACCAAACTTACGCTGTTCCCAAGAAAAATCAAAAGAGCCAAGGAAACACCTTGGCTCTCTTGTTAAGACCGCATATTTTTTCATTTTTCGGCTTGCTTTAGCGGTGATGGCACTCATTACGGCATATCAACCTCAAATCCACCGGTAAGAATGAACTGCCGCAAAAGCTGATCCGTTTTCATATTGACCTTGGGCGGAATCAACTTAGTTTGTTCATATGCTTCAAAGAACGCTTTTGCTTTGGACTTATCGACGCTCTTTTTCAGCTCGTCAAACCTGCCAAACTCATTGATAGTCGCTTCATTCAAGTTAAGCCCCATCATATTCCTGAGTTTATCCTCATCAAGACCGAAGATAGTCGCAAAACGATGAATTTGGTCATCTTTTGCTCTAAACTGATACTCCGTGATGTAGTCACGAAGCGTTTTTCCGTCCTCGGCAATGGCATCGCCACGCTCAATGTCGTGCAGAAAGATATTTGCGTATTTCTGCTCCTCTTGCGTTAGGGCAGCAAAAGTCTTGTGAAGTTCTGCCTTTGCTTGCTCAATAGATTCCTCGGAAGAACCTTCCTGTCGAATCAATTTGAGGTACTTATCGAAGCGACTGTTCATATAATCGGCATCGATAACCCCTGTGTCAATTTCAGTCAGGTATCCCACAAGATCGTATGGTATATCTATGTCTTGTGATCCGGGATCATCGGGAGAAGCAGCGGAAAGCTCTTTATAACGCTGTGCCAAAATCAAAAATGCGTTCTCATCGAACTCCATTGTAATTTCAATCGAATTTCCGCTTTCCTCGTCCTTGAATGAGTAGGTGTGTTTGTCCCACCTAAATCCTTGGATTTTAGCAGCTTCAAGGTATCCGTTGAAATCTCTAAACAGCGAGGCGAACTTAGCTCTTACGGTTCCGTCCGCAGGCAACTTTTCAAAGTCAGGGATACCAGCATTCTTGAATAAATAGGCAATATCATCAAACACAGCGTTGAGCTTTCCGAGGTTGTAAGACAGTTTTTCAACGAACAGACCTATCGGTCTATCGCCGGAATAGAGCTTAACAGCTTTGCTCACATTCTGCTCCATCGTATGCGGCTTGCGATAATATCTGATGATGCCAAAAGGCTTATCGGGTCCGAAAAGTCTGTTGGTTCTGGAAAATGCCTGAATGATGTTCTCATACTCCAGTATCTTGTCCATATATAGCGTGTTGACCCACTTAGAGTCAAAGCCGGTAAGCATCTGATCCACTACAATCAGGAGGTCGAGCTGCTTCTCAGGCTCTCTTTCGACCCGCTTATATTGCTCTTTGTGGGCAAGGCGTAGAGAAAGGTCTTTTTTGAAGCGAGCGTGTGTAGCAATCGAAAAATCCTGACCAAACATCGTGTTATAGTCAGTAAGGATTTCGATCAAGCCTTGCTCTTTATAGAAAGCAATCGGCTGCCCTCTGTATTCTTTGTAGTCACCATCTTCATTGCTGATATTGGGGTCAAAAAGGCAACTGATCCTGAGTTTCGGCATTGCAGCCTTCAGCAGTCGATAGTAGTCAATTGCTTCGGGGATGCTGCTCGTTGCAAAAATTGCGTGGAATTTTCCGTTGTGGCTCAAAGTAAGCCAGTTTTCTTGAATATCTTCAACCACCTTGCCTTGATGCTCTGAGGAAAGGTATTGAGTCTTGGGAAGATAATCTTCAATGCCCTTGATCCACTTTCCGTCATCGCCCAAGAAGCCCGCCATCTTGACGGTGGAGGAGTCCATATACTCATAGAATATTTTTGCCTTTTTGGGATCGCTGATTGCTTCTTCTTCGGTTGCTGCTCTTGCTTTTTCCAAGGCAACCACCTTGCGGACATCCTTGTCACGGAATGTCAGGACTTTATAAGGGTCAAATCCAAGCACATTCTTATCCCTGATACCATCAGCAATGCTATATCTGTGGAGTTCATTGCCAAAAACATCTGTTTGGGCATTGTTTTTCTTTGCATTCTCCTCAAACACCGGTGTGCCGGTAAAGCCAAAGAAGATGGCATTGGGAAATGTTTCCTTGATGATGGATAGCATATCTCCAAAGGTTGAACGATGAGCTTCGTCAACAATAAAAACAAGCCGTTTGCCGTTGATTATTTCAATGTCGCTTGCATTAAGTCCTCCGTCCTCATCTCGGATATTGCTCATCTTCTGAATAGAGGTGACAATTAGGGTATCTGCCGTTGCGTTGCTTTTCAGCTTATTCAAAAGGACATATGTGTTCTCTGTTGCCTGCACGGTTTCGTTCTCGTCCGCAAATGCCCGATACTCCTTGAGCGACTGAGTTCCTAACTCAATACGGTCGGTAAGGAAAATAACCTTATCAGCATCATTGGAGTTTGCAATCAACTGAGCCGACTTAAAGCTCGTCATCGTCTTACCTGAGCCGGTGGTATGCCAAATGTAGCCGCCACGCTGCTTACCGCTATCCCACTTCGTTTTAGACACAACATCGGAAATTGCGCTGGCTGCGTAATACTGGTAGCTTCGCATTACCTTCAGAACACCGTCAGCATTGTCGGCAACAGTATAAAACCCAATGAGCTGGTGCGCCATAGGGATGGACAGCAGCGAGGAGGCGATAGCTTTCCAATCGTTGATAGGCTCATTATTGAAGTCAGCCCAATGGAAGTAGTAATCAGTATTGAACTTTCCGTCAGGTCCGGGATTCGCAAAATAACGAGTTTCTTCAGGGTTCATTGCTACAAACACCTGAACGAGCGAGAACAGCCCGGTAAAAACTCCCTCATATGAGTATTTCTCAATCTGATTATATGCTTGACTGACGGGGACACCGCTGCGCTTCAGCTCAATATGTATGACCGGCATACCATTGATGAGCAGCATCAAATCGCCACGACGGTCATTCAGCATTTTTGACTTGCTCGGAAAGACTGGTTGCTGTACGATCTGATACCGGCTCTGCCCAGCGGCGATTTCCCTGCGATCATATATTTTCAAGCTGATTTCAGTGCCGAAATGGAGCTTATCATCAGGGTTATCACGCTTGATGGACACAGTTTTTCCGTTGATAAAGCCATTGAGTTTCAACGGGGTTCTAAGTTCCGTGATCTGCTCAATAATCTGCTGCATTTCGCCATCCGTAAGAGGATAGTTATTCAAGCGGTCAATTCCACGATTGTTATCATACAGGATTCTTGCCCAATTTCGGATGAGATCTTGCTCGGTCGGGTTCTTGATAACTTCTTTTTCCCATCCTTTATCCGCCAAGACTTTAATCAGGGCTTCCTCAAAGTCCGCTTCTTTTTGGAATGTCATTCGATTTCCTCCTTCCTGCGAAATTGATGTCACACGAACATCTTTTCAAGCATAGATTTCTTGATATTTTGGAGCTTTTCCAACTCACGCTGATGAAGGGTGATAAGGTTGTCAAGGCAAGTTAGTAGCTCGCCAATTTTTCTCTGCTCATCTATATCTGGTATAGGTATAGGCATTTGAAAAAACACATTGTCTCTAATCGAGAACCTGTCTGACCTTGCGCCGGAATCACCATTGAAATTCATAAAAGAATGCCAATAGCCGCACTTGAAAAAGTACTCCAAATAAGTCGTGTCAATATCGTGCGGGCGAAAGACGGTATATAGCGGTGACATTACGCCCGTTCTTCCAAGTTTATTGCGGTTTATCGGTCCAACTGGTGCGGAAGTAGAGATACGAGGGTTATAAACAAAGTCCTCGTTTTTTACAATGTAGTACCCATCCAAGCTGCCCAGCTTTGCTATATCGTGGTCAAAGAAATCTCTTTGACTTATAATTCCGAACTCAGCAGAGTTTGTAAATGTTTCTACATATTGTAGTCCGGCATTTTTCTCCGTGACTTTATCTGTAATTTCGGATAGCTTACGCTGTTCCCAAGGGTCAGTAAATCCCTTAAAGCGAATTTCGGGGTAACTGCTACCATTTTGCGGGAACATCTTTTCGAGCATCGACTTTTTCACATTCGTCAACTTTTCAAACTTACGCTGATGAAGGGTGATAAGGTTGTCTATGCTACGAAATATTGTTCCAATCTTTTGTGCCTCGCTCTCATCCGATGGTGCAGCCACCTCAATCTCAGCCAAGTCATTCGCATTTATTGCTGGATAACTTGTTCCTGTACAGTTGTCCAAAACAACCTTTACGAAGCGTTCGCTCTGAACAAGGCTGAGCAGAAAATACCCGTCAACATAGGGACGCATTTGTGCGTATCCAGTCGAAAAAACATAGTTATTATCGGGCTTTTCAAAAAGATAATTGTTTTTTTGATATGGACGCACAGTCTGATAGAATAGATCCCCGGTGTGAGCAAGTCGCTGTGCTCTTGATGGAGCAGATGACTTTACCTCAGCCCTATGCGACAGCATCTCTGTGCCAACAACAGACTCCAAATCGACATATTCAAATGTTTGAGGCAGCTCATCTTTAGGATTGAATAACGCAAGTTCTCCGAGCTTACGCTGTTCCCAAGCGTCTGAGAATCCTTTGAAGCGAATTGCGGGAGCATCTGATTTTTTCGTCATTCTGCACTACCTCCCAGCAATTTCTTCAACTCATTAAGTCCCAGCATATCATACTCATTACCCTCAAGGTCATCGATCATTCCCGAAAGCGTTGCTTCGGTTTCGCTGATCTGCTGTTCGACCTCGAAGAAAGTTGTAGCATACTTGTTTTGAAGGGCTTGAATTTTGCTCACCAAGCTGTCGATTACGGTATCAGGCAGTTTGTGAATGCTCTCAATGAGAGGAGCAATCCACTTCTTTTCGAGCAGATTCAAAGCCTGCTCATCGCTCAGACTTTCAATCGTATCCTTTGTTTTTGCCTGCAACGCAGCACTCTTTGCCTTGATCTCCGCCTTGATTTCTTTCTCGCTCTTGACCAAAGACTCAACCTTTTCTAAGAGTGTACGAAGCGCAACGCTTTCAGGAGAACGGTCTTTCTTCAGTTCCTTAATCTTTTTGGATACTTCTTTCGGAACGAAAGCATCGCCTTCCTCGGTGAGAACATCGTTGCAGCTCTCTTTATCCTCCTCTGTCATTTCATCAAGGATAGACTCATACTCAGAAGGGATTTCCGCCAAACGGCTTTCCAAACCGTGAAGCTCGTCCGTTTCTGTGGAGAGCAAAGTCGCCTGTACCAAGTCGAACGGGATAATATGACCTACCCAGCCCTCTTGAACTTCCTGATCTTTACCGTCCTTTTTCTTGATGACAAGGTTCGGATCGACCTTCTTTGTTGCAGCAAAGCCTTCGGTTTGCAACATTTCGAGGTCGATGGAAATACCTGTCCAATCGTCGTCAAGAAGCTGGAACGCCGCATATTTGTCGATAAGTGGAATTTCTTTCAATCGCTCGAAAATATCAGCACTCAGAACGGTTTCAGCCTTAGAGATTTCGATGCTTCCCATCCGGTCGATAAGTTCTTCTTTCAGGAATGCCGGGAAAGTGGAAAAGGCGGCGTTAAAAGCATTCTCAAACCCGACCACATCAGGGTGGCTCTTGATGGCACTCTTAATATCAGGGGTAGACACATTCACATAAGGAATGCCACTCTCAGTAAACAACGCCTTTCTCAGCGCAGGGAACGCCGTCCAGAATTCGCTCATCTCGTCAATTTCTGCTGTCGGGATACCGCCAAACATTGACGCATAGACATCCCAATGCTCAGCAGCTTCAGATGAATCAACATAGCGAGGAATGTTCAAGTTATAATCATTGCTGCGAATTTCTTCACGACTGACGACTCGTGAAAACTTCGCAATGCTTTCACGCTTAATAAAGGTATCTGCTATGCGTTTAATGTCAGACGCACGGAGCTTGTTATTTTTACCCTCTTTGATAAAGCCCTTGGATGCATCGATGATAAGGACATCGGTATTCTCACGCTTTTGGCGCAGCACCATAATGATGGTGGGAATTCCTGTCCCGAAGAAGATATTTGCAGGCAGCCCGATAATGGCGTCGATATGGTTATTCTCAATCAGGTTCTTTCTGATTTCACCTTCCTCACCGCCACGGAACAGTACGCCGTGGGGAAGAACGATTGTCATAATGCCGTCCGGCTTGATATGGAACAGATCGTGCAAGAGGAAAGCATAGTCGGCTTTTCCTTTGGGAGCAAGTCCAAAACGAGCATAACGAGGATCTCCCTCTTTATTGGACGGGTCCCAAGCCTGCGAATACGGCGGATTGGACACGACCGCATCCACATAGAGAGGATTATAGGTATTCACCGGATCATTTTCGTCAAAGTACGGCCAATCCTCCTCAAGAGTATCGCCGTTACGAGTGACGATATTATCCGGTTTGATGCCACGCATAACCAAATTCATCCGGGTCAGGTTGTAGGTGTTCTCCTTCAATTCCTGAGCGAAGTATTTGATGTTGTTGTCATCGGTCATATATTTGGCAACGCTCTGACCGATATTGATAAGCAACGATCCCGAACCGCTTGTCGGGTCGTAAATTTTGATTTCGCTTTTGCCCTTCAAGTGGCTTGCAACGATTTCAGACATCAGCAGAGATACCTCGTGCGGGGTGTAGAACTCACCTGCTTTCTTTCCAGCATTTGCTGCAAAGTTACTGATAAGATATTCGTAGATAAAGCCGAGAACATCGTAGTCCTGCTTGCCGTCCATAGGAATATCCTTTATCAGCGTCAGAAGCCCGCTGATTGCTTTTGTTTGTGAACCGGAGCTATCGCCAAGTTTGGAAAGACCCGTTTGCAAAGTGTCAAATACTTTATCAAACACCTTTTTGTGCGTGTTGGAAATCAACCGGCTGAACGCAGAGAGCGCATCACGGACATTTGAAACATCAAAGTCCTTACCCATAGAGAGCCAAGTAGAAAAGAGGTCTTTATAGGCAATAAAGTAGCCAATATTCTCTTGAACCCACTTAACCGTTTCATCATCTTCTTCTGATACGGTTTTCAGAAGTTCGTCGTCATAGTCATTTTCCTTCAAGAATTTGACTTCTTTATCAGATAGATACTTGTAAAAGATAAAGCCAAGTATGTAATCCTTATATTCATTCGCTTCGATTTTGGAGCGCATTTGATTTGCGGAAGCCCATATTTTCTGAGCGAGCTGTTGCTTATTCATCCTGTGAACCCATCCTTTTTCATTTTCTAAGGGAGATATACTACTCCACTGTTATGATACAACAATTAGTGTCCCATAAAACGGACTCACTTCTCGTCGGGAACAAACTCCATAATGTCATCGGTCGTGCAATTCAAAGCTGAGCAGATTTTCCCCAACACTTCAGTGCTTACATTTTCATCACGACTGAGCTTATTGATTGCGTATTTAGTGAGTCCAGCAGCTTCCTGCAAATCTCTTTTCTTCATATCTCGATCAAGCAGAATGTGCCAAAGTTTTTTATAGCTTACAGCCATCGTATCATTCCTTTCTCTCAACCTGCGAGTAAGTGCTAAAACACAACTTATATTATAGCACATAATCCCGAATTATCAACCATAAATCCCGATATTTCAGACTTAGTTCCTGATTTTCATACCTACTCAAACTCTCCTGCAACCGAATAGCTTGGGAACAGCGTAAGTTCTCAGATGTTGTGGCAACTCGCCGTGGGCTAACATACAAACCCTCTGATATTCGGAAAAATGGGGTTCGTGTTCTGCGCTCATCAAATATAGCCGAGGATAGTTTTGTATTAAGCGATGAAGATGTTTTTGTTGTGCGTGAAGCTGTCAATATTGACTGTGTAAGAGCAAACGACATTCTCATTACCGCAGCCAATGGGTCGTCAAGACTTGTTGGAAAACACACGATTATCAGCGGAATCCCTGAAGAATCCGCTGTTCACGGTGGATTTATGCTTCTTGGCACAACGAAAGAACCGCACTTTGTAAACGCTTCGATGGGATCATCTTGGTACAGACGGTTTATTGAGTTGTTTGTGGCTGGCGGGAATGGTGCAATCGGTAATCTCAACAAAAACGATTTGGACAATCAAGATATAGCGATTCCATCAGAAAAAGAACAAAAGAAAATAGGTTCTTTCTTTCGCCAGCTTGACAACCTTATCACCCTTCATCAACGCCAGCCTTTTTTGCATTCAACCCCAGAAATTTCTCTGACTGTCCAACTGATCCATCCTTTTTATACATCCTCTTGGGAACAGCGTAAGCTATCCGAAATTGCAGATAAAGTCACGGAGAAAAATGCCGGACTACAATATGTAGAAACATTTACAAACTCTGCTGAGTTCGGAATTATAAGTCAAAGAGATTTCTTTGACCACGATATAGCAAAGCTGGGCAGCTTGGATGGGTACTACATTGTAAAAAATGAGGACTTTGTTTACAACCCTCGTATCTCTACTTCCGCCCCAGTTGGACCGATAAACCGCAATAAACTTGGAAGAACGGGCGTAATGTCACCGTTATATACCGTCTTTCGTCCGCACGATGTTGACACAACTTATTTGGAGCATTTCTTTAAGTGCGCGTATTGGCATTCGTTTATGAATTTCAATGGTGACTCTGGTGCAAGGTCAGATAGGTTCTCAATTAAAGATGATGTGTTCTTCCAAATGCCTATACCTCTACCATATATAGATGAGCAGAGGAAAATAGGTGAGCTGCTAACTCGCCTTGACCACCTTATCACCCTTCATCAGCGTAAAGGAAAAGCAGCCGTCACCGGCTGCTCCAATGATGCAAATAACTCAAAAGGTGTTTATTGTAAAGCACGGGATTTCGGATACAAATGTTGCAAAAAAGTCGAATCCCCATAAATTCGATGCCTAATTGCGGTGTTCATCTTCTGTGTATAGGTTTATGATTGTTTTTCCGTGCGCTTTTGCATAGTCAAAGGCAAGCCCGGTGCCGCTTTTGGGCTGATAGCTTGTTATTGCTTTTTTCGACTCTTTTCGACTCGCCGGAAGGTATTCGTTATTATAGTAAAAGACGCAAAAGTCACTTGCCCGAATCATAGCTTGATTGCGTTCCACATAAGCAGATTTCCCGGCAGCAGCAACTCCGTCAGGGCAAATACTGTCCTCGTATCCATCTAATAGGAACTGCATCGTATAAGCGTCTGCATCAGGATAATCCGTCCGATAGTGTATTCTGCGAATTTGGGGGTAAACTTCTCTTAGTTCTGAAACCACCTTGTAGCAGAGGGTATTAAATTCGGAATGATCTCCAAACAGAAAGGTTGCTACGCCCTGCTCAAGCAGATAGCAAATATTGTCCCGCAATCGACTTGCAAGCTCCTTCTTATGCTTAATTTTCCTATGCCCGATAAAACAACAGGTCATACAAACACCACCAAGAATAACAGTAGAGCAAATGAGCATATCATTGTTCATCTGCACTTATTATTATATTTTTGCTCTATATATAAGTCAATAGCTTCACATCGAGAACAGAAAGCAAGCGAAGAATAACATATAATTATTATGGATTCGAGGTGGAGCAAATGAGCAGAGAAATTGACTTCAAAAATAGAGATAGATTTATTCAACTGGGAATCACAATTTCAGTTCTTCGTAAAATGCGAGGAATGTCGCAGGAGCAGCTTGCGGCAGAGGCAATGATGAGCCGTTCGCATCTTAGCGCAATCGAAGCGCCGAATATCGTCAGACCCTTTTCCGTAGAGGTTCTATTTAACATCGCTGACGCACTGAAGGTTGAACCGGGTGATTTGCTGAATACCTCAATTATCCCGGATCAAATTCTAAACAAAAAAGAAAAATAGGTGGCTATGGGACAATAAAGCCCATAGCCACCTATTTTAATATTGCGGTACCCCATATCCGAGGATTTCGTAGTGACCTACGCTGTACTGGTTTACCCGACAGCTATCACCGGAGTTTCCCTCAACGGTATAAACGATACCGTTTTCGACTTTTTGAACAATACCGGTGTGGTCGGATTGTCCGTCCTGCGGACCCGATGAACCCTTGTTATCCCAATCAAAGAAAATAATCATTCCGGGGACAGGCTCGGCAGAACCGTCGATCCACTGTCCTCGATCTTTGAACCACTGGACGCCGTTCACGCAACCCGCATATTTCGGCACAACCCCGGTGTCGATATAGCCGCACTGATCGGCGCACCAGCTTACAAAACAAGCACACCATTCCACACGGCTTCCGAAGCCGTACCAAGACCAGTACGGTTCGCCGCCTACATTGCCCACCTGCGAAAGAGCGACGGTGACAATCTGATCGTCACTGTATCGGATACCGTAAAGCACCGCCGCCCAAATGGAATTGTTCTCATCCTTGAGTAGCTCGGCAAGGTATTCCCGCTGTTCTGCGTCAAAGCCGTATAGGTCAGCCATCTCATCCACCGTCAAATGAGAAACGGTAATATAAAGCGTTGTTTTTGTGACTGTCGTTTCCGTCTGAACGATGTTGCCGTTTCCGTCGTCCGTTTCGCTTATTTCCGTTTCCGAGTGGCTTTCACTGCGGGAGGATATGGAGTTCATCTCCAAAAAAATGTCCGAGAGAATCTGCTTCTTGCTCTCGTCCATCGTGGCGACCTCCTGCGGATTATCCTTGTCTGTATTGGTCTTTACTGCGTAGACCGCAAGCACATCCTTCCAAACGGCTCGACCGCCGCTGATCTCCATATTATCATAGGCTACCGAGTTTTTCTCCGCTTCCATCTTGGCGTCGTAATCAGCGTTGATTTCCTGCACGGCAGTCTGCATCGACATTCCCGTTCCGGAGTCCTCGCCGGAGAAGAACACCCCGAAAACAGAGCCGCAGATCAGAGCAATCAGGCAAATTACGACAATGACAGCAACAGCGACCCAGCCGCCTGCGGCGATAGCAGCGATCAGTGCTTTGGTCGCCGCTATAATTGCTTTGACTGCCGCAATCGTTGCTTTCACGGCAGCTTTTACACCGGCAACTGTTGCCTTGGCTGCTGCTTTGGCGGCTTGTGCAGCTTTTTGCGATGCTTTCACCGTAGCCTGTGCGGTTTTCTGCGCCGTCTTTGCCGCCTGCTGTGTGGTCTTGATTGCCGTTTTCGTGGTCTTGACCGACCTCTGTGCGGCTTTGGCTGTACCTTTCCCGGCAGTCTTGATGGTTTTCTTACCGGCAGAACTGGCAGACTGTTTGATCGTCTTTTCCGTTTGCTCGACCGCCTTGATGGTCTTATTCCCAGAGGTGCGGACAGTCTGCCTTTTTATCGACTCAGCCGCCCGCTTTTCCCGGAACCTTTGAATACCATCCTTTGCTTTGGACACATTCCGTTTCGTTTCTTCCAGTCCCTTGCGCCCCTGCTTATCAAACTGGTGCGCTGCTTCGTGCGTGATACGGTCAACGCCGCCTTCCACTCGGTCGGAGGCGTACTCCTCGGCATTATGCTCATCCGGGTGCGTTGTGTGTTCTGCCTTTTCCTTCGTCTGCACATAGGCGGAGCGCATACGGTCTGCGGCGATTGCCGCTTTGTCGATCTTCTTGATTGTGCCTTTCACGACATCTCTCGTTTTAATATCAGCCATTGAACCCTCCTTTCCGGGGCGTACCCAAACGCCCCTAAATTAAAAACGAGGGGTAAAGGTATAAACACCTTACCCCTCAAAGTGCGGGAGCTGAAAAGTCTTGATATTGCTGGCTTTTTCAGCGCCTATTTTTCGACTCTGCCCGTTTTCTTCTTGCGTACTCTGCCTGCTGAGCTTTGTAAGCTCTTTGAGCGCACTTCTCGCAATATTTCTTTCGGTTGCCCTTTTTGATAATCGGCGCACCGCAGGACACGCACTTTTCAAAGCGTGTGCCGAGAATATCGGCTTCCAGCAAAGGCTCTGCCGGCAAAACAGCTTTGCGGAAATACTTGCAGAGAAGTGAGTATGAGATGCTCTGCACACAGGCGCAGGGTTCTCCGTCATCCAGCGCAAGGCAGTTGCCGTTGTCATAATTGGCACAAAGGCGCTTAATTAGGGCGTTCGCCCTCTGCCGTTGCTTCGGCGTGAGTCTTGGCAGCATCCGCACCACCGTCCTCCGTTATGCGCTTCGCCACGACCACAAGACGGCTGTTGTTGCGGCTGTATTCACAGGTAGAAAGCGTAATGAGCTTATCGCCGTATTCGGCGGTCACGCCGGTATCATAGAAAGACAGCTCTTTGCACTTGGCAATGAAGTCGTAAAACTCATTGGCACTCTCTGCGTCTATAAAGCGATAAAACTTGAATGCTTCAGGACTGTCGGTGTAGACCACTGTGCGGAATACGGCAACGATCTCATACTCCTGCTTATCCGTCAGTATGTTGAAGGTGATCATCCGATGCTCGCTCCAAAAGTCTTTGCTCTTGAACTTTTCAAGGTGGGCAAACATCGAACCGTTGGACATATGGTGTCCATAGATAACAAGATTGTCGGACGGC
>ULOS01037041.1_pt1 | contig 15835 bp, 7 predicted proteins | sample 1952701 | NCBI WGS metagenome assembly ULOS01 (sample SAMEA4835607, study PRJEB28245) | human gut metagenome | biome: gut microbiome; material: fecal sample | place: Denmark | collected 2008 | reverse complement strand
GTCAAAAATCAACCATTTGTTGTGACAGAGCCTTTATTTAAAAGGGCTTCTTCACAAGAGTTTGTGGAGAGAGCGATTGACAATGCTATACTTTTAAATAAAAAAGACGTTGATCTAAGTATTATTGACAGAAACAAAATCGTTATTCATGGTATTCATCAATTTACTCCAGCAATGTTAGCAGCTATAGAAGATATTAGTTTGTATAAAGACATAATTCTTCTTTTCAATTATCAAAAACAATATTCTTCTGTATATGACACATGGATGAATATTTATTCTGCCTTTGATTTGCCTATTAATAATCAAAGCGCAAATCAATTTGTCCCGATGCCTTTGTTAATAAATTCATATCAATCAAATGTTTTAGCTGATTATATTGGACACCTATCAAATGGAGAATTTATATCGAAAAATAAAGTGTTAAATAATTTGGAAGTGATTCAATTTGACAACATAACAGAATTTGCGAATTATGTCGCTATGCTTTTTGATAAAGCAAAGAGAGTTAATAAACAAAATTCAAAAATAAATAACCCATTAGCTTTTATGGAAGAACAATTGTATTCTGCTTCTGGAAAAGTAAATGATATATTAAGGGCTTATTTTCCGGAACAATTTGGTGAAAGACACTTTCTAGATTATCCAATTGGACATTTTTTTGTATCAACTACAAATATGTGGAATGATGAAGCAAAGTCTGTTAGGGTTGAAAGCTTTTCAGATATTAAAGAGTGTTTGAATTCTGGAATTATTTTGGAGAGCAATCCAGGCCAACTTGTAAGTACTTTTAATATAATAGAGCCTTATATCGAAAAAGAAAAAACTATAAGTGGTATTAATAAAAAAATAGATCAGTTAATTAAAAATGCAAATAAAAAGCATGAAGATAAAGATAAAGTTGGCTATTTTAATGTTGACTTAGAGTATTTAGAAGAATTAAAAAAAGCTTTAACAGAACTGGAAAGAATTATTAATGCGTTTTTTTGTGATTTTGATAGTGGGGGTGATAATTTTAGAAGGTTTTATAAAAGAATTCGTACCTTTATTCTTTCACGAATTGGAGATATTAACGAGCTGGATGAAGAGATGCATTGTGTGATTGGAAAACTATTGGCTAGGTTAGAGGAATCTGAGTTACCTGAAACTGGAACATTTAACTCATTAAAGCATACAATGAGTTATTATTTGAGCCAAGATGAGAATGCATTAAGAGGGGCACAGTGGATTGTTAGGAGTTTTGATCAAATTGATGGAGATATACTTAGAAGTGCGATGCAAGATCCTAAAAAAACATGTTATCATTTTTGCTGTTTGAGTGATAAAGACATATGCTCAGGAAAAGATGAAAGGTTGCCCTGGCCATTGGATATTAAATTCTTTGAATACAGTTATCAGGCTCTTGATTTAAAATATCAGGTTTTTTTAAAATCAAAAATGGAATATCATAATTTTAAAAGATACGCTTTGTTATACGGATTAGAGTTTAATAGAGTGGGGGTTAAACTAAGTTATGTAAAAACTGAAGAAAATAAAGACAATGATTTATTTTATATGCTTACTTTATTAGGAGTACAGATCAAAAAATATTCAAATTATAGCATTAATAACTATCTAGGACATATGGTTATTGAATCTAACAGAAAAGATATTGAAGAAGCAGTGAATATGATTTCGGATGAGGATAAAAGAAAATTGAAGTTATGTCCATATCGTTTTGTGCTGGAAGGTATTGCTCAAGGAAGAACAGTTTTCCGAGATAGGTTTTTAATTCATACTTATTTAAAAATACTCATTAGCAATAGAGTGAAAAAAGAACTAAATGGGAAGCCATATAATGATGATCTTATTAAAAGAGTCATTCAAAATAAATATGAAGTAATTGAGAGTAGATTTCGTATTTCAGACGAATTAGAAAAAACACAAATCGTCTCATCTGTGTATAAGGAAATTTATGATTATATTTCCTCAATGAAAAAATATAATAAAAATAAGAATGCTTTTCCGATTATTTCAAGCCAAATGGAACGTGAAATGCATTTAAAAAACATTTTTTTGAATATTTCAAGTAAAGATATTTTAACTCTTCCAAAGGACGAAGAAGTTAGACAGGTTTTGATAGATAAAAGGTTCTATTGTAGGCATGGGAAATATTGCTTGTATTGCGCAAGTAAAGATATTTGTCTAGAGTTCGGTACCAATACAGGAGGTGAGTAATTTTGTTAAAGTGCGGTATGATTGTCAGATGTCCGATTGATGATGAAAAGTATTCACGTGATTATGCAATTGGAAAAGTGAAATCGATAGATGAATTTTCCGAGTTGGTTGAAATTCAGTTTTATGATGTCACAGGTATTGGAGAGTTTTACCCAAAACCAGAAAACAAATATTATAGTTTATGTGCTGTATCTCATTGTAAAATTAGGGTTAGTGCATTAGTAAGATATAAAGAATTAAAATATATAATAAAGGCTTCTGTTATGAAAAATGAAGATGGATTATATTATTATTATCTTCAATCAGAAACTGATAAAATAGAGTGTTTTCCTGAAACAGAGTTGGAATGCTCATATAATGATGGCTGTGTATGGCCATTAGAACAATTAAAACGATATGAATTTCAAAATCCAATGTGGTTTTTTGGAAGAAGCGTCGTAAGTAAAACGATGCATATTATTAATAATTCCTTATATGGTTTTGATGAAATAGCAGGATGTAAAATTTTCTTAAAAACTCATCAATTAAGAACTATTGTTAGATGCCTTCAAGATGGTACTTGTAGAAATATGATTGCTGATGAAGTTGGTATGGGAAAAACAATCGAGGCTTTGGCGGTTTTAAAAGTATTTTTAAAAGATAATCATAATTCCAAGGTGCTAATTCTTGTTCCAGATGCTTTAATTGAACAATGGAAAGTAGAAATGGCATACAAATTTCATATTCTTGAGGGTAAAGATGTTAATGAGAATGATATTTACTTAGTAGGGATGAATAATCTTAGCAAAATTATGCCGCCTTATGATCTCAAAGAGATAGAAAAGATTTATGATTTTGTAATTGCTGATGAAGTACATAAATATTTACGTGATGATAAGCAGTATAAACAGCTGTTACACCTCAGTAAAAGGGCAAAAAATATATTAATGTTAAGTGCGACACCGGTACAAAGAAGGAAGGATGAGTATAAAAAATTATTACAATTAATTCAGCCTAAAAGGTATGAACAAATGTCTGATGAAAAATTTGAAGAGTTACTTGATCTTCAAGGAGATGTTGTACGAAGAGTTCATGAAGTGTTAGAAGATTTAGATTCATATTTAGAGGAAATAGAAGAGAGTTCTAATGAACACACCGAGGAAACTGAAGAACTATTTGAAGATATTTCAGATGGTTTGAAAAAAATTTATAAATTAATTAATGATGAGGTGTTTAAAAAATTATGTAGCATGATTGATTATTCGAGTAATGATTTTGGAATAGAAAGAATTCAATCCGCTTTATCCTATGTTTGTGAAAATTATCAATTTGAAAAAGCAATCATTAGAAATAGGCGGGATGAAGATGATAACTATAATTCAAGAGAATTAATCGAAATATCTTATGATATGCAGACAAATTTTAATAATACAGAGTATAACGTATATAAAGAATTAGCTTCATGGATAGAGAGTAATAAATTAGATTACCATGCTTTTTTACAGCATTATAAAAATATTGTATCTTCTTTTTTTAGCTCGGCAGCAGCTTTTTATAATGAGTTAATAAATACTGTGCTTTGTGTTCCGGAAGAGCTAATGCGATTAGCAAATGATTGGAAAAAAGAAGAAACTGAGCGTCTAAAAAATATAAGTAAGTATTTAGAGGATCCAACGGGTTATGAATCTAGAATCAATAATATCATAGATTATATTGATCAGGAAGCAAGTGAGCAAAAAGTATTAGTTTTTACAAGTTTTGATGAAACGTTTTCCTTGTTTAAGGAAGCATTTATTAATTACTTTGGAGAAGAACATTGTGCTTTTTTCTCTAGATATATGGAATCCGATGAACGTGAGTTATGTGCATATAGATTTGAAACTGATGAAAAATATCGGTTTTTATTATCCGATGAATCTGGAGGAGAAGGGAGAAATTTTCAAAATGCTGATGTGTTGGTTCATATAGATCTCCCTTGGAGTGCTAATGATTTGGAACAGCGAATTGGACGATTGGATAGAATTGGCAGAGAAAAAAATAAACCGGTTATTTCGGTTGTATGTTATTCTCAAGAAACTTTAGAGGAAGATTTGTTTTCGTTTTGGAGTAAAGGTATTGGTATTTTCTCAAAATCACAAAGTGGATTAGAAATAATTATGGATTCTATGGATGAAAAGATTGTCAGAGCTTTGTGTTCAGACTTTAAATACGGCTTAGCAAACATTATTGAAGATGTTAAAAAGGAATTAGATGGTCTGAAAGAAACAATCAAGAAAGAACGATATTTTGATGTTGCGGAGTATAAGTACCAAGCGATAAACAGAATACTGGATAATACAAGAGAATTATATGCAGCGAACGAGAGACAATTGTTTGGAGATTCTATGATGAATTGGTCTTCATTATCGGGTTTTAGAGGCTATGAATTGGGAAAATCAATGGTGAGATTTGATGCATCTTCTTTCTCGTTAAAATCAGCTTATAATTCACTATTTGTTCCACCTGATATTAGATTAATGATTGATGATAAGATAAATCAGTTACAAAACAGGATTCGAAGTATGAACGGAGACAGAGCTATTCACGCGGATAACAACTATATTCAAGGAACGTTTGATAGACAAGTGGCGTTAGATAATGACTATATTCACTTTTTTGCGCCAGGTGATCCAATTTTTGATAGCATTGTAAACAATGCTCTGAATTCATACAAAGGAACATGCGCCGCTTTTGCTTGTATGGCTAATATAGATTGGGAAGGATTTATCTTTACATGGAATTTATATCCGGATGAGATCAGAATTTTAAATGAAGGACTTTCTACTCATCTAATAGATAAATATAGAGGGTTTATGCCTGTTGAACAATTTCAATGTGCAGTTTCTATTTCAGATATTCATTCCGTAGCAGAAGCGGAGATTTTAAGGTTATATAATTATTTAATGACATCAGATAATGTTAATCGGAAGAAATTTCAGCATCTTGGGAAAAGATCTGGAAGTAATTCTAATATTGATATGTTTATTAATGTTTATCCACCTGATAGATGGGAAGAATTAGTTGAGGAGAAATATAAGAAAGCATTAGAAATGGTGAAAAAGAAGGTCTTTGAAAAAATGAATAAACAGTTAGGGCTTTTAAAAACAGAATTATTAAAAAATAGAGGAGCAAAAAAAGCAACTTCTAATTATTATTTACATACTGGATTATTTGAAGATGATGGAATTAACGATCTAATCTTTAAATGCTTTACTAATCCAAGATTGAGACTGGATTCCGCTTGCTACGTGAGGTTGATCAATGAGGGATAAAGAAATTCATGAGTTTGTAGAGAATGTAATCATAAACAGGAGGATAATTAAATTTGATACTCAAGTTTGTTTTGAAAATTCTAGAGAAGAATACGTATATAATACTGCAAAAAGGCTTTTAATGGTTTGGAATAAGTACCAAGAGAATCGGCTCTATCAAATGGATTTTGAATGTTCTTTACGCAATTATCTGATGTTAATGAAAACCACTATAAATATTCCCAATTATGAACCATCCCCAAAGTTTGAAGAATTAGGATTACATTATGATGATGATTCGGAAAAAATCTGGGCTAGTTTAACTATTCCTTCGTTTTTTAATGGTACACTCGTGAAACAATTATATATGCAAAACTATGCAGTGGAAAAAAAAGATTCTATACATTCTTTGTGTACAAATGGATTCATCAGAAAAATAACGGGTTTTGAATATTTTAAGAGTAATGCACAAAAATTAGCCGTAATAGGCTCTTTAAGAGTACCAAATGGTTATTCTTGTTTAGTTTCAATGACAACGGGAGGAGGAAAAAGTTTAATTACACAATCGATAGCTTATCAAAAGGATGGATTAACCATAGTTATAGTTCCTACTATTTCGCTGATGCTAGATCAATATAATAATGCGAGAGAAATTATACGGTCAGATGTTGATGATGAAATTTTTTATTATCATAGTGATGTTTCTTTAGAAAAGTTTTATATAGCATTAAAGAATAAAACAGCAAAACTGTTGTTTGTATCTCCTGAAAGTCTAATAAAAAATAAATTTTTAAGAGAGAAAATTGAGGAGGCGAATCGTAATCACTATTTAAAAAATATTGTTGTCGATGAAGCTCATATAATAATTGAATGGGGATCGTCGTTTAGAATTGATTTTCAATGCTTGGATGCATTGAGGAAGAACTTTATAGCAGTAAATGATGAATTAAGAACATTTTTGCTCTCAGCAACTTACAGTGATGAAACCATTCGACAGTTGAAAATGTTTTATTCAACTATGGGCAAATGGATTGAAATACGGTGTGAGAAGTTGCGACAAGAAACAAGATTTGATGTTATAAAATGTAATAGTTATGGAGAAAAACTCAATAAAATATATAGTGCGATAGATTTTTTGCCTAGACCCATGATCGTATATGTTAAATCTCCGGATGATGCTCAAAATCTAAAATTAAAACTGGAAGATCGAGGCTACTATAATATAAAAACGTTTACTGGAACTACTAAGAATAAAGAAAGACTTTGTATTATTGATGCATGGAAAAATGGCGATTTTGATTTATTGATTGCCACATGTGCGTTTGGAGTTGGGGTTGATAAAAAAGATGTTAGAACTGTTTTGCATACGTATATTCCCGAAAATCCAAATAAGTATTATCAGGAAGCCGGGAGAGGCGGCAGGGACGGATTGCCTTGTTTGAGTACAATTATTTACACAGATCAAGATATTGATTCTGCTTTTAATTTTGTAAGTAAAGTAATTACTACTGAAAAATTGATAGGAAGATGGTTCAGTATGCTTTCAAGCAGCAGAACAAAATCGCTTCATAATTCTCGATATTTAATTGATACATATGTTAAGCCGAATTATAATTCTGATGAAGAATTTATTGATTCAATAAGTAGTCAAGATATCAATTGGAATGTATATGTGATTTTGTTTTTGAGACGCAATGGATTTATTACGATTGATGATATACAGTATACTGATCAAAAATATGTCTTTTACATTACGATTCATGAACGCAAACTTTTATCAAATAATGATGATGCATTTTCTATGATAGATTATGTTAGAAATATTGAATGGAAAAATATAGAGTATGAATTTTTTTTGATGAAAAAAAATTTAAATAATGTTGGCAAATACTGTTGGTCAGATATGTTTACGAAAATATATAGAAAAACAGATGTTTATTGTGCTGGCTGCAATGAACACACTGATATTATTGATTTTGAAGATTCTAAAACATTAAAATTGGATATTTTAGGTCCTTTGTTTCCGATAAATATGAAAATTGATAGCTATATGTTTGGAGCGAAGTGTATGTTAGTGGTTAGTAAGAATCTTGAAGAAGAAATCTTTAATACTATAAAATTAGGGATTAATGTTTTGGTCTCAAGTGAATGTATATTGGAAAGAGTAGTAAAGTTCACGGAAAAACTAAATAATAATCTATCAGATTTGTTTACTTGCAACTATAGAGAATTTCTAGAGTTAATTCCATTAAATAGATACTATATATCCGGTGTTATCGGAATAAGTTTTCCCGATGATATATCTATGCAAAATAGGCTTATAAATATAATTGAAAACTGTAGCGATACTGACAATATGAGATTTATATTATTTTCTTTTGAAGATCCTTTCATTATAAAGAAAAACAAGCTTCTATCGGAGTTATCTGTTATTCAGCGTTTTAAGCAAGCGTAAAAGTAGATGGAGATGATAAAATATGTTTGATAACAATATTAAAACAGAACCAATACCTGAAAGGGTATTTGAATTGTGTAAAATGGTATCAAAATCTGATATAAATGATAGTGTTGCAAGAGAAAGAATGGAACCTAAAGGATTGAATTCTTCTACTTCGACATCATATTATTCTATTATTAGAGAAGTGTGCATTAAAGAGTTAAGACTGATTGAGAAAGAGAATGATGATAGATTAAGATTTATTGGAGATAAAAAAGTATTAAAAAGTTATGATACATTTCGGATATATTGTAATTCTATAGTATTTAATAATCAAAATACACACTTTTATAAAATTGTAAAATGTTTTTTGGAGTCAAATGAAAAATGGTTGAAGTATAAGACTTTGACAGATGTAAATATAAGACGAGAAATTCAAGAAAAAGAGGGTATATCTTTGGTTAGTGAACAAATGATGCTGGGGAGTAGATTTTGGGTTTCATTTTTAGGCTTTGGTTATATTCAAGAAGGAACTGCAATGTTTTATTTGCCTAATATGCATATAGCATTACAAGATTTTTGCATAATGGCTAATTTAGAAAAAAACAAAGAATACACAGTTAAAGAATTTGTTGAAAAAATATATAGGCATGCATCTGTAGCTTTACAAAATGCAATAGATACAAAAGAATTCAATTTAGCGATGTCTAATGCATTGAGACAAATGCATGATGAAAAAGAAATAGAAATAAGAAAGAATCTTGATAGTAAAGAGAAGTGGAATTTGTTTTATGATAGCACGCATGAGTTTACGGATGAAATCACCCATATAGTATATAAAGGAGTGAGAAAATCATGAATAAAGAAGTTATGTTGACCAGACTAAAGGATGTGTTAAATGTAGATTCAATAAATAGTTCTCAAGCTGATTTTTTGTCAACTCATGTGCCGTTTAGAGAAATCACAGTGACAAATGACTTATCTGGAACGCCTATATCAGAACGTATTTCTGAAGAGGATATATTTAATAAATACTTCGAAGATTCTTCTAAATATAATCAGCATCAGCTTATTGTTGTTGATGGATCAAGTGGTTCAGGAAAATCTCATTTTATTCGTTGGATAGAAGCTAAGTTATCTGCAAATGAAATAAAAAATGATGTGGTTTTAATGATTCGTAGAAGCGACAACACATTAAAGGGTACTATTAAGCAGTTTTTAAATATTGAAGAAGTTAAAAGTATTCGAAATAAAGATATTTACGAAAGGCTGGTCAAGGCTAATCAAAATGTGAGCGAACAAAAATTCAAATTTGAGATTTACCATAAATTTTTAGTCGAAATTGCAGATGATGATGAATCGGTATTATCTAATAGTGACAGAAAGAATTTTCGTGAATTATTGTCAAGTTCTGAATTTGAAGAAAGAATGCTGATGCCAGGAGGGCCAATAGATCGTATTTACAGTAAAATAGTCGATAATAACGAATTAGAAGAAGATGTTCTTGCACTATTCAATATTGACGATTTTATATTGGACTATGATTTCAATATGAAATTAAAGAATAATGCTAGTAAAAGAGCAGTAAAGATGGCTAATAAGCTATTGCCAGAAGATGATGGAAGTTTTCCAGATGAAGATTGCAATCCTAAAAAGATAGTTGAATATATGAATTCAAAAGTTGAGCCCGTTATTAAAGCATGTGCCGGTTTAGAACCTGGTGATTTTCAACAAATTTTTAAAGAGATTAGACAAGAATTATATTCTCAAGGGAAAAACCTTATACTTTTAATTGAAGATATAACTTCCTGCACAGGAATAAATAGGGATTTATTAGATGCATTAATTGTTGAGCACACCGGGTCAAATGAAATAGATAAAATGTGTCGATTAATTTCTGTTATAGGAACCACAACCGAGTATTTTCGGGAATTTCGTTCAAATTACTTAGATCGAATTACAACAATGATCACGATTGAAGATGGAGCAATTGGGAATACACAAAGTGATCTAATTCAATTTGTAGCCAAATATCTGAATGTTATGTCACTTAGCAAAGAAGTAATTACTAAATGGTATCAAGATGGCGCTATAGAAACGGAGTATCCAGTACATGTGGATTCAGAAGTGGAAAATTGGGATTTTTATAAGTATTTTGATAAAAAAATAAGCTTATATCCATTTACAAAAAAAGCTATCATAAATCTCTACAATGGATTAGACGTGCATAAGACGCCTAGATATATCATCAGAAGAATTATTGAGCCAGCGGTAGAAGGCATAATTCAAAATAAAAAATTATTTCCTAAGTTTTTATTTTCAAGAAGACCTAATTTAGAATTTGATGTGATTGATAGGGTCAAAAGTATTATTGTTAATATACAATTGAGCGAAGATGAAAAAGATATTTTAGAAAAAAAGCTATTTGCTATCTTGGGTTACTGGGGTGATGGAAATTTAGATATCAGTAAAAAGGGTTATATTGGTGGAATTAGTACGGCGGTGTTTAAAGAGTTTGGTTTGTCCCTATTTGCTGAACGATTGTTGGGTACTTCCCTGGATAATGTAATATATGAAGGTGATAGCGATAACGAAATTTCGGAACAAAATGTTGGGATTAAACCAGTATCTTCTTCAGTAAAATTTGAACCTGAAAAAAAGCAAGTGGTGAATAAGGGCTTTGAAGATTTTGTGAAAATTTTATCTGAATGGCATTATGATAAAAAGAGTTTTACCAAGGCATATCAAGTGCGGGATGAGATTAAAAGATTTGTTATTTCAAATATTTCTTGGCAACAAGAAGGGGTTCCTCTTGTTTCTGTTCAATTCATAGAAAAGTCTAATTATGATTTAGTCGAAATAGAGAGACAAGACAAGAAAGTCGGAAAAGGGCTTATATTACTAAAAGATGATGATGAAACATATCAACTATTGTTAGCAATAGGAAAAAGTTTCTATCTTGGTAAAAAAAGAACTGGTAATATTGAATATGCTTCCTGGGATTTTGAAGGTTCTGCATCAAGCCTTAGAATTGCAACTTGCTGGTTAGAACGGAATAAGAAGAGATTTATTGATGTAGTGAAAGCATGCGATAAAAGAAAAAAATATCCTGACTATTTGAAATGCTGCATTATTGCTGAAGTATATAGAGGATTACTTAATGGAGATTATCGGGTAAGTAAGATAAGTGACATAAAAACCGAAGCTTTATTGGAAGATAATGAATCTCGTAGCAAAACATCTTTAGAGGGGCACTCAAAGGAATGGTCTGATTTAGTGAATTTTATGTATATATCAGATGCAGCAATTAATAATATTGACACTATTCATAGATACTTTAACTTAATTCAAGGTAATGATAAAAACGCAAAAAGAAAAATTATTAATTATAATTTTTTGGATAATGTGTTTAAGGGATTGAGAAATGAAGGATTTGATATTGCCATTGATGAAATTGATTCCGATATAATAAACGGAAGGAATGTATCTATAGAATATTTAAAAAAGATATTATCAAAGGTAGAAAGAGTCGTTTCAGCGGAGATAGAAGAGGGAAAAGAATTGTATAGAAATGTATTGAAATACTTTGGATTTGTGGATGGTACAGAAATAGAAACAGAGGATATAAAAGATTTACTTAATGAGGTGATTGAATTTTATAATGATGCGGAAATCAATGGAATAAATATATTTTTAAGAACAGATGATGCAACTCTATTGAAAAATAAGAGTGTAGAAATTGCAAAGGCATTGGAACGCATTAGTGCTGATGTAAATGGAATGAGCATTATAGAAAAGATCATTTTATATTCTTCTAATCCGATGAAAATAGTAGAACAACTTCTTGATTTTTTGAGGTTAGTAGACAAAGATAATGATTATGTATATTCAGAGATGAAATTAGCTAAAGAGAATTTAACTCGAAGTGGTGTATGGTCGGATGATGTTGACCCTAGATTTGAACAAAATCAATCAGATTTTGATAGATTAATGAAGTTAATGGAGGGTTAATATGTTACAAGAAAAATTAAATGCAAGTCGAGTATTAATGACTGAAGTGTCACAAAATAGAAAAAAAGATAATGAACATCAAAACATCGTAAGAAAAAATAATACATTCTTTGATGCTTATACGAAATATTTTGTTCCAATTATAAAGGGATACATAATTTCTAGTAGATATACACATGCACACTTTTCAGAAAAAACGAAAAAAGAGCTGGAGAAAATGGTTGAGTATACAAAAGCTGCTTTTGAGAAAAAAGTAGTAACTGCACCAGACAGATATCGTGAGCATGTCAAGAAATTACTAGAACAGATGGAAATGGAATGGAAAACTCAAACCGACGAGTATTTAGCTGAAATAAAAGAAGAACTTGGAATCTTAAAATTAGTAAGTAATGAAAGACAAGAAATAAATCATATCTTACAATTCATGAATAGTTTTTCATGTTGGCAGACGGATAAAAGTGCTTCTAATGAATTTGATAATTTAATGATGAAGGCTAAAGAGATTTTATCTCATATGGAATTTGACGCAGAAATTGCCGGTTTTTTAAGAAAAGTTAAAGATAAGAAAGCTTCATTATCAGATTTAACAGATTCGATTATTGCTTGGATTAGAAAAGAAAACTTATCTTCTAATATAATGCTAAGCATTAAAAATTGATTTCATAGTAATTGACATATAAGATAAAAAGCAATATCCTTAAGTAGGAAAAATAAACTACTTAAGTATATTGCTTTTAAGGAGAAAAAATGAACTATTGTTATAAATTCCCGGTTGTTAGAGGTATTCAGGCGGGTAGAGAATACTATATTGCAATGATTCCTTTAAAAATGATTAGGCGGTTGTTTCCTGATGATAACGAATATATTTTGCCTGAGTATAGAGCGCAAAGACGAGTGAATGAAGCGAGGATACCTGTCATTGCTAAATACATATTAGAAAATGAGAATTCGTATGTTTTCTCAGCCTTAGCTGCATCTATCGATGGAGATTTTAATTTTATATCCAATGGTGATACAGGATTAGGAATGCTAGAAATTTCTTTGGATGCTAAGTTTTTGCTTAATGATGGACAACATAGAAAGGCAGCGATAGAACAGGCTTTACTTGAAAAACCAGAATTGGGAGAAGAAACAATTTCTATAGTGTTTTATAAAGATCTTGGACTGAAACGTAGTCAACAAATATTTACAGATCTAAATAAGCATGCTGTTAAAACATCTAATTCCATTGCAGAATTATATGATTCTCGTGATGAATTAGCTGTAATAACTAGAAAAGTTGTGGAAAGAGTTTCTTTTTTTAATGAGTATGTTGACAAAGAGAAAGATATGCTTGGAAAGTATTCTTCTTCGCTGTTTACATTAAATACTATATATACAGCAAATAAAAGGATTTTATCAAAGGGGAAATGTGACAAAGAATTTGAGAATTTTTGCATTAATTATTGGATAAATGTTTCTGCAAATATTATTCCATGGTTAGAATTGCAAGGTAAAGAACTTAGTAAAAAGGAATTAAGAGAAAAATATTTGGTTGTTCAATCAGTAATTATACAGGCCTTTGGTAAATTAGGTAATTTTTTTTATAAGAATAGAAAAGCTGATATGGCAAACATATTGTTTGGCTTGAAAAGAATAAATTGGTTTAGAAATGCTGATTGTTGGTACCTTAGAGTAGTAAAAGAAAATGGAAGGATGATGAATAACGAAAGAGCGATAAGTCTTGCAACTAATATGCTAAAAATATCTTTAGGAATAAATTTATCCGAAAATGAAAGGAACATCGAAAATGAATTCGATGAGTATAGAGGAAGAATATGAAATATGAAATAAGCGATACTAGAATATCCAGAGAAGAAATAGAAAATCTAAAAGCAACAATAAGAGAGTTGTATTTGGCCGATGATATTCCTTGGGTTATAGGATATTCAGGAGGTAAGGATAGTACAGCGACATTGCAATTAGTGTGGTTAGCTTTAAAGGAAATGAGTCCTGAAAAATTAAAAAAAACGGTTCATATTATTAATACAGATACTCTTGTTGAATCGCCTGTGATCTCTAAATGGGTAGAACATTCCTTAGAGATAATGCAAAATTCAGCGATTGAACAAAATTTACCATTTGTTACACATAGGTTAACACCTGAAATAAATAATACATTTTGGGTAAATTTAATAGGAAGAGGCTATCCATTTCCTAGAAAAAAATTACGTTGGTGCACAGATAGATTAAAAATACAACCTGTAAATAATTTTATCAAAAATAAAATTGCTGAACATGGAGAAATCATATTAGTTATTGGAACGAGAAAAGCGGAAAGTACAAATCGTGCAAGAACGATGGGAAAATATGAAAAACTTAGAGTTAGAGAATTATTAAGTCCTAATCCTACTTTAGCAAATGAGCTTGTTTTTTCTCCGTTGGAAAATTGGAAAGATGACGATGTTTGGATTTTTCTTATGCAATATAAAAACCCATGGGGGTTATCTAATCATGAGTTGCAAACACTTTATATGAGTGCTACAGAGGATAACGAATGTCCTATGATGGTCGATAAGGATCTTCCTAGTTGCGGTAAAAGTCGTTTTGGTTGTTGGGTTTGCACAATGGTAGAAAGAGATAAGTCTATGGAAGCTATGATTGCAAACGATGATGAAAAGGTCTGGATGACCCCATTGTTAGAATTTAGAAATATGTTTGGAGATGAAGAAAAGGATCGTTCGAGAAGAAGCTTTAGAAAAATGCAAGGTTATATAACAGGAACATATGAAAGATTACATCATGGACCATATCTTAAAGAGGTTAGGGAACAGTGGCTTAAAAAGTTACTTGAAATGCAATTGGACATTAATAAAAATGGACCGGAGGAGTTTGCAAATTTAGAATTAATCTCAATCCCAGAATTAAGATGTATTAGACGTATTTGGGTTAAAGAAAAACATGAGTTTGACGATTCTTTACCTACGATTTATAAGGAAGTAATGGGAAAAGAGTTTGATGATCCGGAATGGATTCCTAATGAAGCTTTTGGTAAAGATGAATGGGACATATTGAAACAAGTTTGTACAGATTTGTATCCGTCTGAAGAATTATCATTTGAAATGATGTATAGCTTAATAGATACTGAGGCAAGCATAAATTCTGTTAATGAAAGAAAGGGTATTTTAAATTCTTTAGAATTATGTATAAAAAAGACATTTTATTCAAATGAAAATGATGCAACTTTCTATTATAGAAAACGACTTGAGAGAAAAAAGACAATGGGTGGTAAATATAACGAGAAATTTTTTGTTACATTTAATGATGAATCAGAAGAGTTTGAGGACGAGTAGACTGAGGTGGCAACAATGAAAATAAAAGAATTAAAACTTTATAATTTTGGTGTGTTTGCCGGCGAAAATATTTTTGAATTTGTATCTGATAAGCCTATAGTCCTTGTAGGAGGTATGAATGGGCGAGGAAAAACCACATTCTTGGAGGCGATTTTACTTTCTTTATATGGAAAAAATTCTTTTGCGTATCAAGAAAGCAGGTTTAAATCATATGGACAATATTTGAAATCCTACACAAATTTATCAGATGGCTCTAATGAAGCATATGTTGAGTTATTTTTTTCATTAGACTTATCGGAAAAAGAAACATACCGAATTAAAAGAGCTTGGAATGGATCTGGACAGAGGATTAAAGAAGATGTGACTGTATTTAAAAATGAAGAATTAAATTTGTTTTTGACAGAGAATTGGCCTATGTTTATTGAAAATATCCTTCCCAGTAGACTTTCTAATTTTTTCTTTTTTGATGGAGAAAAAATTGCTGAGTTGGCCGTAGGAGATACGGATGAAAAAATGAAAGAATCAATTCGTTCCTTATTAGGAATTTCTGTGCTAGATGTTTTGAGTAA
>ULOS01023022.1_pt1 | contig 16181 bp, 12 predicted proteins | sample 1952701 | NCBI WGS metagenome assembly ULOS01 (sample SAMEA4835607, study PRJEB28245) | human gut metagenome | biome: gut microbiome; material: fecal sample | place: Denmark | collected 2008 | reverse complement strand
CTGCAATATTGCAGCCGCGCTCTTTAAAACAGGGTTTCGATCAGGCATCATGTCCTTGAGATAGATGCCGATCGAACGGCCGGGTTCAATGGCAATGCCACAGTGAATCAGTGCACGCTGCCGAGAAAACCATACAAGTGGCGTATGCCTTGGCCATCCTGATGTCCGGATCGTCTCCCAGAAGGAAGTTCAGGAGATCGAGCCCATTTTAAGACATGACATCCTGGGAGCAATTGTTTCTCCCTACGAAGGACATTTGAACCCCTTCCTGATCGTAAATGCTTACATTCAGGCTGCAAAGCGCCTTGGCGCTGAAGTCAGCACTTATACGAAGGTTGAGCTTTGTAATGAAGGATAACCACATTGAGGAGATCGTCACCAACAAGGGAACCGTGAAGCCCGGTCTCGTCATTTGCGCGGCAGGCATTTACAGCCGTAAGATCGGTGAAATGGTCAGCATGGATGCACATGTAAAGCCGGAGCGAGGCTTCTGCTTAGTGTCCGAAAAAATGCCAAAAATCCTCAATAATGTTATTGTTGGTGCAAGGCAGACTGTTTCCGGAAATATCATCTTCGGCTTCATTGCGGATAAAGTGCCGATGGACTGCGTTGACAGGAGGATGTATATTCGTGGCCTCCAATGGGCCGCAAAAGATGCGGTGCGCGATTTCCCAGCGCTTCAGAACATCAACATTATCCGCTCTTACACCGGTATGCGCTGCAAGCCGGAAGATAAGTTCCCCATTATTGGACCAACGGACAAGGTCGACAACTTCTGGTTCCACCTTGCACACAGTGCCTTTGCACACAATCCTGTGCTTTCGGACTACGTTGCAGAGATGGTCACAGGCGAGCGTCCGTATGATTCTCTGCCGGAATACGTTTATACTTGTTTTGACAAGTAACAGAAAGGAGATCAAAAATAGGAATGAAGGAATTCGGAAGATATCTTAGCGTAATCATAATGTGCCGGGCAGGACAGGCGTATCCATCCAGCCTGCTACCGTTGCCCGTCTTGCTCAAGTGCCCAACATCGTCGGTATGAAAGACGCTGCGGGAAACATGGATAATCTGACGCAACTTCCTCGCACCGTGTCTGAACAATTCCATGTTTATACCGGCGACGACAACCTCCTCATTCCTGCGATGGCGATTGGCGTTTACGGCCTTATCAGCGTTTGCGCGCAAGTCATTCCTGCACAGCTGCGTGACATGATGAAGGCATTTGATGAACATCGCACTGAGGATGCGGCTGCTATGCACAGGAAATGGTTCCCTGTACTGGATGTAATGTTTATTGCTTCCAACCCTGTGCCGACAAAGGTTGCACTTAGTCTGATGGGATACAATATCGGTAATGTACGCCTTCCACTTACAATGCCCTCAGAGAGACAGGCGGAGGAGATTGCACGCGTGCTCAAGGCGGCTGGAGTAATTGAATCCGACGCTGTGCCGGAAGGACTTTACGTTTAAAATTTTATACAAGCTTGCGATATTCTTTGTTTGATTGAATTGCTTTGCTGCAGTAAAATGCCTGGTGTGAGCAAGGAATTTGCAGGTTTTGTATACGGACAACAAGAAAGAAAAACCATCGGCATGCAGCCGGTGGTTTTTCTTGCAGGATGAAATTTGGAATATGAGGAAAGTTAAAGCAAGTGCCTGCTAAGCTAAAACCTGAGATTAGACGAAGCAAGGTAATTATTTGAATCGATAAGAGAAGTTAACTCATTAAGGGAATTACTCCCAATTTTATATTGTAAGCGAGCCGTGATAGGGCGTCCATTCATTTTATATTTGGCAGAACAGATTTGAGTTGCGCAAATCATATATTGCTTGGAGGACTGAGATGTACTAAAATTAGTATTAATCATAGGCAAGCGATTTGCACGGAAGTCTTGCGGATATAAGAAGGGCAACAAATGAAGAGCCTTTCGTATAGCAGCTCGTCATGCGAAAATAACGGAGAGCAAGGCAGAAAGAAAAAAGACTTCCGCAATTTCATGCATGATTACTATACAGCGTGAGGCTTGGTGGCTAATGATACTAATTGGACATTGGAAAGGTCATACTACATGCGCTTGCAAATTCAAGAGGAACAAAAACAGATTCAACGGCAACAAATTAATATTTTCATGAAAATACTCGAGTTGAGCGCTTCGGAACTGGAGTGTTTTCTGAGTGAGGCTGCACAGGAGAACCCCCTGTTGGAAGCAAACATGCCAGAACGGGAGTGTGAATTTGCTTGGACAGGAAGAATTGCATCCGAACCTAAGGGTGGGGTGAAACGGGCCGACAATGTGGAGGCGGAGAGCAGCGCAGATAATGGGGAAAGTTTGGAAGAATACCTTTCAGAGCAGATAGCAGCGCTGCATTTAGAAGCCGAAATAGAGCAAGCGCTGCGCTTTCTGGCGGGAAACTTGGATGAACGTGGATATTTGATCGTTTCGGAAGAAAAGCTGCATGTCGCATGGGGAAGCGAGCGATTTAATTATTTGCTGTCTCTGCTTCAGGGGCTTGAACCGGCGGGGGTTGGCGCGCGTAATTTGGCCGAGTGTCTGACACTTCAGCTGCAAAGGCAAGGAGAACGAGATCCACTGATGTATCAATTGGTGGAGAACTATATGGAACAGCTTGGAAGAGGACAAATAAAATATGTTGCGCAAGAACTCCGTGTCAGGGCCACGCAGGTTGAACAGGCTAAGAAAAAGTTAGTAGGTCTTACGCCAAAACCGGGAAACGGTTTTGGAAAAACGGGGATGGGCATGGGATGTATTTTGCCGGATGTTGAAGTTGTTTACGAAGGGAAAAATGAGGAGTTACGTTTGATTGCGGCGGAGCAATATTTGCCAAATTACACAGTGAGCAGTTATTATGCATCACTTTTGCAAAACGAATGTTTGAACACAGAAGAGCGGGAATATTTCCAAGGGAAGCTGCGTGCCGCACGGTGGATTATTGAGTGCGTTGACCGGCGCAGGACAATGCTTCTGCGTTGTGCACGTATTATTATGCAAGCACAGAGCCCGTTTTTTAAAAATGGGAAACAGCCACTGCATCCACTTTCGGTACAAGAACTTTCGGAACAACTTTCGGTACACCCATCGACGGTTTACCGGGTGATGAAAGGTAAATATATTGCCTGCAGGTACGGCACCTATCCCTTTTCGGATTTTTTGGTTCATTGCACGGTTCGCGAAACTGCGGAGGGGCGAATGGTGGGAAAAGAGCAAATCGTATATCGTATGCGGATGCTGATCCATGAGGAGAAAAAGAGCAACCCCTTAAGCGATCAAGCGATTGCCGATCAGCTGTGCCGGGAAGGAATTACAATTTCCAGAAGAACTGTATCCAAATATCGGGAAGAGGCACTCCTGCCGGCAGCAACCGCACGCCGGGAACGTTAACACAAAGGATGCAAAACCAACACATAAAAAGGAGCGCACAGTGAGACGAAAGAAAATCGTGATTGTGACAGGCAACGACAGGGTTGCTTCCGGCATCGAAGACGACGTCCGACTCATTTTAGGTGACAATGTCATAATTGAAAAACTATTCCCTCCTCAAGTGGCGGAGATGGAGCACGTGGAAGGAGATTTGTTCCTTCTTACGCGTTTAGACCGAATTGGGAACTTGGAAGACAAGGTCGCAGAAAAGGGACGCATGCTCTGCGTCAGTCGTACGATTTGGGAAAGCGGCCTGCAACAAATTCTTGCCATTCCTCCGCAAAGCAAAGTTCTGGTGGTGAACGATTCGCTAAAAAGTACGCTGGAGATGCAGAAGCTGCTTCTTAGCCTTAACATCCCCGGGCTTACATATATTCCCTACTCCGAAGATTTATGTGACACTTCACTTACCGTTGCAATTACTCCGGGCGAATCCTCATACGTGCCGCCCTATATTGAGAAAATCATTGATGTAGGAAACCGTCATATTGACATTTCAACGGCTTTTAGTATCTGCAATATCCTGAAAGCAAATACTCCGGAAACTCTTGAAGCGCTCTTACATTATATGAGCCTTGTAATTATGCCGGGAAATGCATCAAAGCGATATCGGGATGCTTTGATTGGCAATATGCGTATGGAAAGCATTTTGCAGCATATGGAACAGGGGCTGCTGCTTACGCTTTCGAGCGGCGAGGTTATTCTGGCAAACCCAAAATTGGAACGGATCGCCAACTGCAGTACTGAGAATGTGCCGCTTTCGTTGAGGGACATGTTTGCAGAGTCCATAGCGCAGCAACTTGAGGAGATGAAGGATGATGCGATTGCCTTGAATATTGGGGAACGTGAGATTGTGGTGAACCATACCATCATAAAATTCAGCACAAACATTCATCAACGTCTCTATTTCTTCTCAGATGTGACCTACTTGCGAAGCCTTGAGCAAAGCGCAGCTATGCGCTCCAAGAAAAGCGGATTTGTGGCGAAGCACACGTTTGATGACATCGTTCATCAGTCTGCTTCGATGAAAGAATGCATTGAAAAAATGAAGATTTTCGCAAAGTCGGATAAAACCATCCTGATACAAGGCGAGAGTGGCACTGGCAAGGAGCTGCTTGCACAATCCATCCATAATAGTTCGCCGCGCCATCATAGCCCATTCGTAGCTGTGAATTGCGCCGCTTTGCCGGAAAGCCTTTTGGAAAGCGAACTGTTTGGTTACGAGAAGGGCGCGTTTACCGGAGCGCGGCAAAGCGGGAAGATGGGCCTGTTTGAACAGGCAAGCGGCGGCACAATTTTTCTTGATGAAATTGGTGACATGCCTGTAGCACTGCAATCACGTTTGCTGCGCGTCCTGCAGGAAAAGCAGGTTATGCGCATCGGCGGAGATTATGTTCTAAATGTTAATGCGCGCGTGATTGCTGCGACAAATCAGAACCTTTCAGAAAAAATGGATGCTGGAGCATTCCGACACGATTTGTTTTACCGCCTTAGCGTGCTTCCGTGTCTGGTTCCCGCATTGCGGGAACGCAGGGAGGATATTTTGCCACTCTTTCAGCATTTTACAGGATTGTCAAATATCCCATCTGATATTGCAGAAATCCTTACGCGCTATGATTGGCCTGGCAACGTTCGGGAGCTTCAGAATACGGCAGATTATTACGTAATGATGCGTGGATTTGAAAACCCGTTGCCGAAACATATTGCCGCAAGCGTGTCACAAAGTAGCGCAATGCTTCCAGAGCTGGATTGCGCCATCCTTTCTATATTATATAAGGAGTCCTTAGGAAGGTCTGCTTTGATTCAAAAACTGAAAGAACAGGGAAACTGTGTGAGCGAATATACACTGCGGCGTCAATTGGAAACCTTGGAACACAAGGGGATTTTAGTAAGGCAAATCGGGCGTGGAGGCACTGCCTTAACTCTCAAAGGCAGAGCTGTCTTTGAACAGATGTACCAGTATGCTGAACATATACGTCCGTTTGAAGAAATGTAATTGGAGCCCACTTTTGGATAAATGGGATGAAACATCCAATTTATTTTGATGCAAACAGTAATTTTAACGGTAAGACATAATAATTTCTATTTGGCATAAGCGTATAGTCGATACAAAACATATAGAAAAAGCGGAAATACTGAATTTGCATGAATTAATTGAATGCGAGATTTATATAAAATGAATAATTGGAATAAAAACTTCAAAATGTATGAGTTGGCACGGTTTTCGCATGTATAGAGGGTGAAGAAATACGGCGAGTGTTTCGCCGGGTATATGTCGTTTCCTTAAACAAATTAATCTGAGGAGGAGAACTATGTACAAGAAACTTTTAAGCATGTTGTTGGTAATTGCAATGACGCTTTCGCTTGTTGCATGTGCGCAACCGGGAAGCGTGGATGAGCAACCGGATGGAAACGATCCCACAACGTCACAAAACAACAGTGATAACACGCAGACTCAAGTGCCGGAAGAAACGAAGAAGCCAGTGGAATATACTACCTATACAGAAGTATATTCCTCTGAACTGGGCACACTGAATTATTTAAGTACAACAACGACTGCTGTATCCGTGCTTGCCGGTCTTTGCGTTGACAGTCTTGTGGAACATGATCAATATGGCATCATGCGTCCCTGCCTTGCAACGGACTGGGAAGTTTCCGACGACGCTACGGTCTATACTTTCCATTTAAAACAGGGCATCATGTGGTATACTTGGGATGGAGAGGAATATGCAGAGCTAAAGGCAAAAGATTTTGTTGCTGCTGCAGAATGGATCCTCAACGCTGCAAATGCTTCAAAGGTTGCAAACACATGGTATAACAATATCGTAGGTGCAAAGGCATATTTCGATGGAGAAACTACAGACTTTTCCACCGTGGGAATCAAGGCTTTGGATGACTATACGGTGGAATATACATTGTTGCAGCCGGTGCCGTATTTCTTGAAAATGGTGTCCAACAACGTTTGGTATCCTGCACAGGCGGATTTTCTTGCAGAATGTGGGGACAAGTTCGGCACCAGCAATGATACGATGCTTTACTGCGGTGCGTACATCCTGAAGACGTTCGAGCCTGAATATCAGCGCGTGCTTGAAATGAATGAAAACTACTGGAACAAGGATATCATTTCGATTCGGGCGATCAAGTACAAATATAACAAAGAAGCTTCCGCAAATGGTCCTGAGCTGTATTTGCGCGGAGAAACGGATAAAGTATCGCTCGGTACGGATATCATCGAAGAGTGGAAAGCCGATCCTGAACTTTGGAAGCAGGTCCATCGTGCGCAGTATACAAACATGTCCTACTGGCTGGCATTTAACTTTAAACCAACCTATGAAGAAGAATATGCACCGTCCGATTGGCTTGCCGCAGTCAACAACCGCAACTTCCGCAAGGCGCTGTTCTATGCATATGACCGCTATGCCGCAACCATGACGCTGGATGCGTATACCTATCAGGAAAAGGTGCTCAATACCTATACGCGTCCCGGCCTTGTGACGGTGGGAGATACAGATTATCTTGAAATGAGCGGGTTGGACGAATATTTCAAACAGGAAAACCTTTTCAATGTGGATGAAGCGATTAAGTTCAAGGATGCCGCCATTGCAGAACTTACCGGAAAGGTTACTTTCCCGATCCAAATCACAATGCCGTACAATGTCAGCAACAATGCAACGACAAAGCGCGTTCAGGTTGTTGAGCAACAGATGGAGGGCGTGCTGGGTACGGACTTCATTGATATCATTCTGATCGGATACTCCGGAAGCAGCTTTAATGCAGAAGTGCGCAATCCCGGCAAGTGGTCAATGATTGAGCTTGGCTGGGGTGCAGACTATGCAGATCCGATGAGCGCGTTTGATCCTCTTCTTGTTTCAAGCATCGGCAAGAACTGGGGCAGCATTTACCTCGCAACGGAGTATTACGATCAAGCGCTGGGGTACGGCACATTTGAAAAGATGGCGCTTGAGGCAAATGCTATAGTGAACGATTTGCCTGCTCGCTATGAAGCATTTGCAGCGGCCGAGAAATTCTTGCTGGATGAAGCTTTCCTTATTCCCGCATATAAGTCAGCCGGCGGTTATCAGGCCAACAAGCTGCATCCGTTCTCCGGATGGACTAGCCAGATGGGTGAATATGGCTTGCGCAAGCTGAAGGGGGCTGTGGTCATGGATCACTCCATGAGTCTTGAAGAATACGCGCAGGCACAAGCCGAATATATCGAAGCCCGCACAGAAGCGCGCCTCGCTGCAGCAGAAGCGGGGAAATAAGCCATAGGGCATGAGGCAATAAAACACAGATCTGGATTAACTGATGTGGGGGGGAGGCGGAAGCTTCCGCCTCTCCTCAAAATTCTTAAAAAGAAAGTTCGGGGTCTCACTATGCTAAAATACATATTGAAACGCCTGCTCCAATCCGTGCTTACCCTTTTCATCATTGCGACGGTCGTGTTCCTTCTGATGCGGCTGATGCCGGAAACCGGCTATTTTGATGCGGATGAATATGACAAGATGGATGAAGCGCAAGTTGAAGCAGCACTGGAAGCGATGGGACTGCGCGATCCAATCCCCGTGCAGCTGTTCCGGTTCTATCAACAGATTTTTTCCGGCAACCTTGGCGAATCGGTTGTATTCCGCCCGCACGTTGAGGTTACAAAAATACTTTCACAGAAGATTCCATATTCCGTGCCGTTCGGCCTAGCTTCCGTTGGAATTTCGCTGATCGTTGGCCTTGCTCTTGGTACACTCATGGCGCGGTTCCCGCACAAGCTGCCGGATATTATCGGAAACGGGTACGTTGTCTTCATCAATGCGGTTCCTGCGGCCGTTTACTTTTTGTTCATACAACTTTATATTTCGGACATCCTGCGTCTGCCGATCCTTTATGACGAATATGAGCCGGTATCGTGGATCTTGCCCGCGGTGAGCATGTCGCTCAGCGGAATAGCCAGCTATGCGATGTGGATCCGCCGCTATATGCTGGATCAGATGACAAAGGATTACATCAGCTTTGCTCGTGCGAAAGGTGTATCCAATCGCAAGCTGATGTTCCGCCACGTAATGCGCAATGCATTTGTCCCGATGGCGCAGAATTTGCCGGCCAACATTCTTTATACGATCTCGGGTTCTCTTTATGTTGAATCTTTATTTTCCATTCCCGGCATGGGCGGGTTGCTGATTGCTGCAATCCAGAAGCAGGACAACCCTTTGGTTCAGGCGTTGGTGCTGATTTATTCCAGCATCGGCATTTTAGGCCTGCTGTTGGGCGATTTGCTTATGGCGCTATGCGATCCGAGAATAAAGCTTAACAGAAAGGGGGGTAGCCGATAATGAAACAGTTAAAGCTGGAAAAAAGTATAGAAGCGCAGATTGCGCAATATGACCAGAATATGCTGTTCCGGCAAGCTGAGTATGACGCAAACGAAGCGGAGCAGGGAGGGTATTCTAACTATTCCTATTGGCGTTCCACCTGGAAATCCTTTACAAAGAATAAAGTTGCCATCTTTTTCCTAAGCCTTCTGGGAATTGTGCTGTTGTTTACAATTATTCAGCCGCTGCTTCCGAATCAGAAAAACCCAAACGAGGTTTTTTGGGTGGGAACGGCACCCGATATGAACCACAGGCCAGATTCTGAATTCTGGTTTGGTACAAATTCCACCGGACAGGATCTATGGGCGCGGATCTGGAGCGGAACACGAACATCATTAATGATCGGAGTTATCGTCGGCCTTTTGCGGGCGATCATTGGCATCCTGATTGGCGCAGTTTGGGGCTATGTGCGCCGCGCCGACCGACTGATCACGGAAATTTACAATGTGCTGCACAATATTCCAAACAGTATTGTGATGATTCTGTTTACGTATATACTCAGCCCCGGTGTAGCAACGATGATTTTTTCTATGTGCGTATTGGGGTGGCTTCCAATGTCCAGGTTCATTCGAAATCAGATCGTTATCATACGTGACAGAGAGTACAACCTCGCATCGCGCTGCCTTGGTACGCCTACACACCGAATGATTGCAAAAAATCTTTTGCCTTATCTTGTGTCCGTGATCATGCTGCGCGTTTCCTTGGCAATCCCAGCTGCGATCAGCGGTGAAGTATTCCTAACCTACATTGGTTTAGGCCTGCCGGTTACAATCCCTTCTTTGGGAAACCTGATTAATGAAGGGCGCATTGTTATGATGAGCGCAAGCTCCCGTTATCAGATCATCTTTCCAGCGATTGTGCTTTCGCTGATCACCATATCGTTTTACGTGATTGGAAATGCCTTCGCGGATGCGGCTGACCCCAAAAATCATATATGATGAGGAGAGAGGGGAAAGAAAATGGAGTTTGATTATAATGAAAGAATCCTCTCTATAAAGGATTTAGAGGTGCAATTTAATTTGCGCGGACAAACGTTGACTGCAATCCGGGGCATTTCTCTTGATTTGTATAAGGGAGAAAGTCTTGCAATCGTTGGAGAATCCGGATCGGGCAAGTCGGTTTTTACAAAGACCTTTATGGGTATGCTCGACAAAAATGGAAATATCACAGCCGGAGAAATCCTTTACAAAGGCATGGACCTTGCTAAATTCACGAAGGAAAAGGATTGGCTGAAAGTCCGGGGAAGAGAAATAGCCATGGTTTTTCAGGACCCTATGACGAGCCTTAACCCGCTAAAGACTGTGGGAAAACAGATTCAGGAAGCGTTGGAAATGCATCAGGGCCTTAGAGGAAACGCGGCAAAGGAAAAGACGGTTGAAATTCTTGCTGATGTTGGAATCCCGGAGCCTGAACGGCGCTATAAGCAATATCCGCATGAATTTTCCGGTGGCATGCGTCAGAGAGCCGTAATCGCAACAGCCATTGCTTGCAATCCGGAGATCCTCATCTGCGATGAACCGACTACGGCGCTTGACGTGACCATTCAGGCACAAATTATTGAACTTCTGCGCAGTTTGCAGAAAAAGCACAACCTGACGATTGTTTACATTACACACGATCTTGGCGTTGTGGCCAAAGTCGCAAGCCGGATTGCCGTAATGTATGCAGGCGACATCATTGAAATCGGTACCTGTGACGAAATCTTCTATAATGCGAAGCATCCATATACGTGGGCGTTACTGTCTTCCTTGCCGCAGTTGGGAATTAAGGGAGAACCACTTTACTCAATCAAAGGGACACCGCCGAATCTTTTCAAGGAAATTCAGGGGGATGCGTTTGCGCCGCGTAACCCGCAGGCACTCAACATTGATTTCCTGATCCGGCCACCATACTTTGAAGTTTCTCCCACACATTATGCGAAAACGTGGTTACTAGATCCGCGATCTCCAAAGGTTGAGCCGCCTGAAACAATAAAACGGATGATGGAAAAGTGGAAGGAGGCGCAGCAAAATGGCTGAACAAGTGCGTGAAAAACTGCTTGAAGTCAAGGACCTGCATGTTGTATTTGGAAAAGGGAAACGGGCCTTTGAAGCGATAAAGGGCGTCAGTTTCGACATTTATAAAGGGGAAACGTTCGGCCTTGTTGGGGAATCCGGATCGGGAAAGACTACGATTGGACGGGCGATCATCCGAATCAATGAGGCGTCATCGGGTGAGATATTTTACCATGGAAAGAAAATCAGCGGGAAAATCAGCAAGGAGCTTGACCATGAGATTGTAAACAAAATCCAAATGATTTTCCAGGATCCAATGGCTTCGCTCAACGAGCGCGCCAAAGTGGACTATATTGTGTCCGAAGGGCTATACAATCTAAAAAACTTTTCTTCCGAGGAGGAACGTAAGCGGATTGTAAGCAAGGCCATGATGGATGTCGGTCTCCCTCCGGAATTCGCAACGCGATTTCCGCATGAGTTTTCCGGCGGCCAGAGGCAGCGCATTGGAATTGCCCGCGTGCTTGTAATGCAGCCAGAGCTCATCATTGCAGATGAACCGATTTCGGCATTGGATGTATCGATTCGAGCGCAGGTGCTAAACCTTTTGGCAGACTTACAGGCAGAATATGGGCTAACCTATTTGTTCATCGCGCACGATTTGTCTGTGATGCGGTATATTACAAACCGATTGGCGGTGATCCATAAGGGACGGCTTGTAGAGCTTGCAAAAACGGAGCAGCTTTTCGAGCATCCGCTGCACCCTTATACCAAAGCACTGCTTTCCGCGATCCCGCAGCCGGACCCACTGGTAGAGAGAGAAAGAACTGTTCTGACTTATGCTCCCTCCTGCCACCACTATGAAAATGACGCTCCGGAATGGATGGAACTGGAAAAGGATCATTTCGTGCTTGCAAATGAGGAAGAGGCTGCCCAATACCGCAAGGAGGTCGAAGCAAAATGAAGCAAACGATTTGCAAAACATTTCCCGCCGCAGATGCATACATCCTGCCGGTTACATGCCCGGCTGCGCGCACCGTTTCCATTGGAAAAGAGCTGGACTATGCAATCGATCTTGCGTTGGAACAGTGTTTCAAGGCCAACCTTGGAGAAATTAAGGCAATTACTGTTCCCGTTGCGGGGAATTTGATTCAGATCGTTCTTTTAGGTTTGGGAGAACTTCCGATCATTCCGCGCAAGCTATATCTCAACATGGCAAGGGCGCTGCGTGCTTGCAAAGAGGGTGGGGCGAAAGAGGTCGCCGTTGCGCTGGACAACCTGCCTGCACTGTGTGAGGATGCCGCTTTATTTGAGACGGCTTGCCGCCTTCCGGCATTGGTTAATTATGCCAATATCGGGCGCAAAACGAACCCAAACATTAAGGCGTATGAAGAGGTTTACTTTGTAACAGAACATGCAGGGCTTCAGCCCTATATGCAGGCTGCGATGGACTGCGCGCAGGGCACGGTGCTCGCCCGAATGCTGTGCAATCAGCCTGCAAGTGTCCAAACGCCACACAGCTTGGGAGAAGATGCGGCCAAACTGGGGGCAAAATGCGGTTTCACAACGGAAGTATTGGATCAAGCAGAAATTGAAGCACTTGGAATGGAGAGTTTTCTCGCTGTAGCGCGCGGCGCAAAAAACACACCACCTGTTCTCATTGTCATGCGATATTTGCAAGGTGGTGATGTGCCAATTATTGGCTATGTCGGCAAAGGAATTGTGTATGACAGCGGCGGATATAGCTTGAAGAGCAATGCCAATATGAAAAACATGTTTGATGACATGGGGGGCGCTGCGGCTGTAATTGGAGCGATGAGCGCAATTGCGAATCAAAAACTTCCGATCAACGTTGTGGGTGTTATTGCAGCCTGTGAAAACAAGCTTTCCTATGATTCCTATACGCCTGGCGACATCATTGGTTCAATGGCGGGAAAAAGCATTGAGGTAACCAATACCGATGCAGAAGGGAGGCTGACGCTGGCCGATGCGATTACATATGCAATTCGCAAAGAACGGTGCGATATTCTTGTGGACATAGCCACGCTTACCGGAGCGGCAAAGGCGGCAGTGGGAAAATACAGCTCTGCTGTCATAACCAATGACGATGTGCTGTATGCAGCACTGAGGCAGGCCGCTTATTGCTCCAGCGAAAAAGTATGGCGGTTAGATGCGGACGAGGAGATGCGCGTTTGCTTAAACTCCAGCGTAGCGGATATTAAAAATACTTCCGGCGCAACGACGGATGGGGGAGGGTGTATTCTCGCCGGACTGTTTTTGCAGGAATTTACGGAGAAGAAACCTTGGCTTCACATTGATATGGCCGGTGTCAACTTCCGTACAGAACCGCCCGCATTCAGCGCGAGCGGAGCAACAGGCTACGGAGCTGCATTGCTGTTTTACTTGGCGCGCGAATTACAGAAATATTTGAAAGACGCAGGAAGGTGTGATAAAAAATGAAACCATTGATTGGTATTACCAGCCGGTTTATGGCGAAAGATAACAACTTTGCATCCGGGGCAAACTATGTTAATGCTGTGATTGAAGCTGGGGGCATTCCGGTTCAGCTTCCGGTGAATCTGAAAGAGCCCGCAGAAACGCTTGTATCGCTTGTGGATGGAATCATCATTCCCGGCGGCGCGGATGTAGCACCGCTTTCCTATGGGGAACAACCGCATCCGAAGGTGACGCGCACGTTCCGAAAAAATGATATTTACGAATCTGCAACGATTCATGCCGCAATCCAACAGGGGAAACCCATTCTTGCAATCTGCCGCGGCATTCAGATTTTGAATGTCAGCTTAGGAGGAAAGCTGTATCAGGATATTCCTTCCCAAACTGCAAATGAGATATGCCATTATCAGGACTCGGCTGCGCGCGGTGAAATGACGCACAGCATCTCCATAATGCAGGATAGTAATTTGTGCAACATTGTTGGAAAAACAGAGATGTATGTGAACAGCTACCATCATCAGGCTGTTAGGGAGATCGCTGATGGACTCCGGGTTGCAGCGACCGCGCCGGATGGAATTATTGAGGCGGTGGAAAGCGAAGATGGAAGGATCCTGGGCGTGCAGTGGCATCCTGAATCGCTCTGCGCTGTTTGTGAAGAGCATGCAAAGATATTTACAAACTTTATTGAGCGGTGCCGGGCTGATTCGTAGCGGATAAAGCTTCAAAACGGGAAATTGAATACATCGCAAGGAAATAAAACAAGTTGCTGCGGGATCTGTGAACTGTAGCATAGTTTTGAACAGAACGAGGATACTTACGGAACACAAGCGCGAACGGAGGAATCCGCTCGCGCTTGTATCACGTTTACCTTATTTTTTGCGTACAGATGGCAATAGAGAGAGTGGTTCTAATGTAAGGCGATACCTAAATTCTCATAGTAAACTAATGATGTGAAGGTTTAAAGTAAGTATGTGCTAGATTTGTTCATTCTGCCGCATACCAACGGCCATACTGAATACAGGCTTCCATTTCATGTCCACGGTATCAAGATCCCACTGAAGCACCTCATAACCGAGGGAGCGTACCGTTGTGATGACGGAATCGTTATATTCACCGTAAGGAGCACGGAATACCTTGGTCTTTTCTCCGGTAATCTTCACCATCATCGCTTCAAAATCCTCGATTTCTTTTTGCATTTGTGCGGCGGAAAGCTTGTTCATGTGCGGGTGCGTCGCTGTATGGTTCCCGAGCTCATGGCCTGCATCGTAAATTGCCTTGACTTTCTCCGGGTATTTCTCTACCCAGAATCCGCAAAGAAAGAAGGTAGCTTTCACGTTGTAGCTTTTTAGCGTTTCAAGAATGAAGTCTGTTTTGTCATCTTCCCAGGCAGCATCGATGGTCAGGGCGATTTTTTTGTCGTCTCGCTCCACGCTGTAGACGGGCAACTCGCGCTTTTTCCCGGCGAGCACCTCCAGTTCGTATTCCTCCACCACCGCCATGCTGCCCGCTGCGGTGGCATTGCCGTCCGAAACGGCGATGGCGATGATCACGGCTGCAATCACGGCAATAAGAACGATAGCCGCGATCACGAGCGTGCGTTTTGTGATAACGAAGATACGCAAGGCAATCCCCTCCAATTGATGAAATGATGCTTTATCTTATGTGCCGCTTCGTCATTATATTGCATCACCGGCATGCCGCATGGTAAAATTAAACGAATTGGCGCAGCAAAATGAAAGGCCTTCCTATGGAAGAAATTAAAGGTACTGTAAAAAGCATCATATTTCGCAATGAGGAAAATGGATACACCGTGCTGGAACTGGTGGATGCAACCGGGGACGAAATCACGGCAGTAGGCGCGCTCCCGCTTGCAAGCGTAGGCGAACGGATTGAAATCACGGGCACATGGACGGAACACCCAACCTATGGCCGACAGCTCCGCGCGCAAGGCTGCCGCACGCTTGCGCCTGCTACGCTGAGTGCACTTGTAAATTATCTTGGCAGCGGTCTGATCCGCGGCGTAGGGGAAAGCACGGCACGGGAAATCGTAAACACGTTTGGCACGGATACGCTTGCGGTGCTGGAAAACGAGCCCCAGCGCCTTACGGAGGTTCCGGGAATCGGCCGCCTGCGCGCGGCAAAGATCGCGGAATCCTTTGCGGCGCAGCGCGATATGCGGGATATCATGCTTGCCTTACAGGAATTTGGGGTCACGGTTTCGCAGGCGATGAAGCTTTATAAGGCGTATGGTACCCTTTGTTTGGCAAAGATCCGGGAGAATCCGTACCGGCTTATTGATGATATTGAGGGCATTGGATTCCTTACGGCAGACAAACTTGCGCAAAACGCAGGTGTGGAACGCGATTCGGCCTTTCGGCTGAAAGCCGGGCTGAAATATACGCTGCAGTGGGCGCGGCAGGAAGGACACACCTATCTACCAAGGGACATCCTTCTCCGAATTGCAGCCAGCGAACGCCTGTTGGGCGTGGAACTCTTGCCCACAGAACGGGCCTTGGATGAGCTTATCATTGGAAACGAGGTCGTTTACCAAACGGTGGGGGGCGTGGACAGCGTATTCCTTCCGCGGATGCATTTCCTTGAGAGCGACTGCGCAAGACGCCTCCTGCAAGTGGTGAATACGCCATCGCCGCTCCTGTTCCTGGATCCGGAGAAGCAGGTAACGCTTCTGGAACGTGAGCTTGCGATTTCCCTTGCGCCACAACAGCGTGAGGCGGTCGTTCGTGCGCTCACAAGCGGCGCGCTTGTCATTACCGGCGGCCCGGGCACAGGAAAGACCACAATTCTGCGTTTTATCATCCGCATCATGCAAAATATGGGGCTTTCCTGTGAGCTGTGCGCACCGACGGGCCGTGCAGCAAAACGCATGACGGAGGCGACCGGCGTGTCCGCACGCACCATTCACCGCCTGC
>ULOS01015354.1_pt1 | contig 16277 bp, 16 predicted proteins | sample 1952701 | NCBI WGS metagenome assembly ULOS01 (sample SAMEA4835607, study PRJEB28245) | human gut metagenome | biome: gut microbiome; material: fecal sample | place: Denmark | collected 2008 | reverse complement strand
CTGCCAAAATTGCTAATCCGACTCCGGCAACAATCGCACCGGCACCTAAAGCCAGCAGTCCGCCAGCTATGTTTAACAGGCACGTTAATATGTTTTGACCGTTATTGGACAATAGCGAGAACGCATCTGCAATCATGTACAGTGCTACGCCAAACACAAGCGCTGCTGCTGCTCCCACAAGTAGTGCCGCTGCAACAACGAGCAAACCTACTCCAAGAACAGCGACCCCAAGACCAACAACAGCAAGACCGGCTCCTAAAAGAACGAGACCTGCTGCCGCAACAATTGCACCTATTCCGAGAACTGCCAATCCAGCAGCAACAGAAAGCATCACTTTTAAGAATCCGCCTGCTTGATTTGAGCAAGCCGCCACTTTCGTAACGAGCGTCTCTAAACCGTCAGCAAGCAACGGTAAAGCAAGACCTATCAGAGCTAATCCTGCTGCTAATATCACAACAGAAGCAGCAACCGCTACCGCCACTACTGCAAACATTAATAGCACTCCTATGACTAGCAAAACGCCAACAGCAAGCGCATTAAATACTAAAGATACGACTGCTATAGCGACTAAAGCCACTACTAGAGCTCCCAATCCTCTTACCAAAGCATCAAATGGTACCTGAGAAAGCATCAACAATGCTGCAGCAATAGCAACAAGAGCTACTGACACAACGAGTAATGCGGCTGCTCCTCCAATTCCACCCATTTTATCGAGAACTACTACTGCCGCCACTAAGACAGCTATTAGAACTCCAAGCATAACTGCTGCTTCTACGGCTTTAGACATATCTTTAATCATGCTTGTAAGTATGAGTAGAACTCCACCAATAACCAATATGACACCAGCCAGAGCCAGAAGTGATCCAGTAGCGCCCTTAGATTTACCAGCTATGGCAATCATGACTGCAAATATGGCCATAAGTACACCCATTGCTGTTACTGCGCCAGCCAATCTATTTGGCTCTATCAAAGATAAAATTGCAACGCTTGCTGCGATTGCGACCATGGCAGCTGTCATAGCTATCAGATTACCTTTGCAATCTTTTGCGTCTTTGCTAACGACAATCAGTATTGCAAGTATAGCCGCCATTATTCCCACAGCTATTAAACCTTTTGTCAGGCTTCCTGTGTTCAATTGACCTATCAGTGCAACTACTGCTGCCATAACGCCTATTGCTACTGCTACTCCGATAAGAACCCCAGTTAGTTTTTGTGGCTCATTTCCTGCAAACTTTTTCGTAACCCAGACCAAACCAGCCACAAGCGCCGATAGTGCCGCCACAGCAATAACACCCTTCACGATTGCCGCTGCATCCATGTTTCCAATTAGTCGTATAATTAATCCCATGACACCTATTGCTGCTGCCATGCCGATTAATGCCATACCAAGACTTGCTAAGGTCCCCTCTTTTGTTATTAATTTTGTGGCCGCTATAAGGCCTACTATGAAGCCACCCAAAATACCAACAACAATAAGTCCTTTAATCAGCGGTCCTGTCTCAAGTTTTCCCATAGACTTTACGACCGTGGCCATTAATCCAATAGCGATTGATATTTTGAGAATTGTTGATCCAACACTGTTTATGTTATTACCAGCATATTTGGTTGCCCATATTAGACCGGCTATGATTACACCTATTCCTAATACAGCATTAATGCCTGTATTTAACGCTCCCGTATCCATGCTGCCAAGTAATTTTATTACTATGGCGATAAGCATTACGGAAGTCGCTAGCTTTTTAATCATTTTTCCGGCTTTATCAATATTTTGTGCCGCTTCTTTTTTTACTACCTTTCCATATACTAAGATGAAAGCAGATAACGCTAAAACTATTTTAAGGAGGCTATGAAATCCCTGTTGTGCCTTATCTGGATCCATGTTACCTAGCATTTTCACAGTTAATCCAAGAAGAAGTATTGCCGCACCAATTTTCAGAATGCTAGATTTCATTCCATCTATTGATACACCGTTTTTATTGATTGTAGCCGATGCACTTGACATTTTGTCAGTTAAAACAGCTAAGCCAACAAGAACACCAGCGAGTATACCCACATTTATGAGTGCACTCTTAAGTTTATCGCCATCGATAAACGTTAATGCTATCACAGCAAGGACAAGAATTCCTATTCCGATAGCAAGATCCTTGATACCTTTCATTTTTATACTAAAGGCTACAGAATTCATCACCTTAGAGAAGCTTTTTACAACTTTTGCTGTGTTCTCAAGAATTTTCCCTATACCCTTAGCTGATTTATCAAGAACTTTTCCAACACCACTAAGTACGTCTCCGACACCATTAACGGCATTGCTTATTGCTCCGAACGCATCAGAAACCTTTTTAACAAAATTTAGGAATACAACTATAGAAGCCACATTGAGGATTTTGTCCCATGGAACTTTATTAAATATATCGGCAAACGTACCAATGATATTGAATGCTATATCCTTTATAAACGACAATACATATGATATCGCAGATTTCAAGCCATTTAAGAAACCTTTAATACAGTTAACCGCCATATCAAAGAAGACGACTGATGGAGAATGAATACCAAGAACATTCTTCATGGTATCAATTATTTTATTTGCAATATCAGCTATAAAATTTGTTATTGGGTTATTAAGAAATCCATTCTTCAGGCCCTGGACCATATTCTTTCCTATTTTAGCAAACTTTGCCATTATAGATCCGAATGTTATTGATCCGTCGCTGATTCCATCTATGAGATTCTTTATAGCATTTTTAACTGCTTTAAAAGCATTTACTACTGTAGTTTTGAATATGGTTACAGCCTTATTAACAGCCGGAATTTCCATAAACGCATTTACACATTCTTTTACAGTAGATACGAAACTCTTTATTCCTGATATTAGTACCTTAACGGCTTTTGTTATCAGGTTATGACTCTTCAGCCAAGTTCTGAACTTAACAATAGCATCACCAATGGCTGCTGTTAAGTCGAGTACATTCATATCGAATGCTCTAAGAATAGATGATAGAACGGTAAATGCTAATTTAAGTCCTCCACCGGCTATTGTTCTTACCAAATCAAGAAGCGCAAACAAACCCTTGAAAGTTCTTTTAAGCTTATCGGCATTCTCATCACTCATTACCAATTTTGATGTGAGTTTATGGAATGCTGCTACGAGATTAAATACCTGATCAGCATTTACGGGTTTAAAAGTTTCTCTCCAAGCTTGTCCGATTGCAGAAAATACTTTTACTAAAGATTTTCCAATATTCTTAAACGAATCAATTAAAAGCCAACGTCCGTTAATCTCATCCAAATTATCAATGAATTCATTAAGCGGAATACCAAGTTTCTTGGCAGTATCACCAAGTTCCCTAAAGGCAGCAATTTGCTCATCGGTGTAACCCTTTGATTTAAGCTGCTCTTCGGACATGTTGGCCAATATTTTTATTCGGTTTTTCTCTTCATCGGTTAACTTTGTTGTTTCTTTTGATTCGTCCGACTTAGCTTTAGTTGATTTTTTATGGCTACCAAGCAATTTCTCCTGGGCTTCAACTTGCTTATCGGAGTATCTAAAACTGTTGCCAAGTGCTTCGTTAACTTTGTTCTGAACCTTGTAATAGTTCTGACCGGCTTCCGTGAGCTTGTTAATTCTCTCTTGACCGTTTCCAAAGTCACCACGAATAACATTGTTTACGACTTTATCTAAGTCTTGAACACTATCTTTAACCTTGGTAACGACATTTGCCGCTTCTTTTACAGGTTTTATAAAGCCTTGAACTTTTTCAGCAAGACCAGTAAAACCTTTTCCAAGAGCACTTTCAAGAAGATTATTTCTTGCGTCAGATGCTTTCTGAATTACTCCTCCGAGAAAATCAGAAATTGACGAGAATAAATCTTTTGCTTCTTCGAAATCTCCTATCAGAATTTCCCATGTTTGTGTCCAGCCTGATTGAATCGCCTCTTTGAGGGTATCCATTAACTGACTGAATGTTTTGACTTTGGTTGCTGCATCTTCGGCCGTCTTCGCCATCTGTAAAGCATCTTTGATTTCATCAGCATTCTTACCAGACTTCTTAGCCAATGCTTTTGAAGCCTGATCTATTGCGTCAGCTTCGCCATATCTAGCTTCCGCCTCTTCTAAAGCTGCTTTAACGGCCTTTTCCGACAATCCAGTATACTTAGCAACGTACTCATTTGCACCAGATGTGGTGAACTTCTTAAGTGTTTCTGTCAATACCTCAGAAGTAAGCCATCCTGTAGACAGTGATTCTCTAAAAGAACCCTCAGCTTTAATAGCTGCTTCTGCACCGGTGCCAAGTAACTCAGATGTCTCTCTTAATGCATTCTGGAATACTTCACCGCCCATACCAGCATTAACAACAGAGTTCCAGTCCATAAGTTTAACGGTACCTGATGCTAAAGCCTGAGAAAGCTGATACATAGCTGTGGATGCCTGCTGTGAGGTAGAACCCGATACGGCCGCCAAGTTAGCGATACCCTGAATTGCTGATACTGATGTTTCCAGATCAACACCAGCGGCTGTAAATGTACCTATATTACGAGTCATTTCCGTAAAGTTATAGATAGTTAAATCGGCATAGTGGTTAAGTTCATCCAAAGCATCATTTACCTGATCAAGAGTAGTTCCCTTTGACGAGGTATTTGCAAGGATTGTCTGTACCGCATTTATCTGAGTCTCATACTCTTTGAAACCAGATATTACCGGATCAAGAGTAAGCGCTTTAATCATATGTTTACCAGCATTTACTGCTGAGTTTGTAATATTGGCTAAAGCTGTGACTCCTATAACCTCTAAAGCCGAAAACTTTGCTCTAACAGTCTCAACGCCACTGGCAAGACCGGACATGTTTACGTTCTTTGCAGAGGTATTAATGTTTTCTAACCCTTTGGAGGCACCACTCAGATTAAGTTTTTGCTTGAGCTTATCAAGCGTGGACATACTTGTTTGTACGTTTGACTCAAATTGCTTATTGTCAAACCGCATTTCCACGACTCGTTCATCTACTGTTTTACTCATGATTTAGTGACCTCCCTCCAGGCTTCTTCTGCTATTCTGTCAAAAACAGGCTGAATCGCAGGGTTGATGTAATCTCTTCCCTGAACCCAGCCTCCAGTTCCTGTTCCGTGACCATACTGTAGAATAATAGCTATCGGAACACCCTTATTAACATTTGAATTATAAAAAGAAATTGTTGCTGAACCGTTTGAGTTCTCGATTTCATAGTACCAAGAACTTGCGGTTTTTCCAGATTCGATTGGCGTAGCAGACGCAAGGGCGGCCACGCCTTCTCTTCCGTACTTGTCGAGATTTCCTAACTTAACTGCTTCTTTTACTCTTTCGAGATAACGAGTCAGTTTAGAAAAGTCGCCCTTTTGTCTGAACGTAATCATTTTGAAATTTCTCCTTACTTTTTTATCTTCAGCTTCTGACCAGCATAAATGACATTAGCATTCTTGATGTTATTGTCTTTTGCGATCTTGCTGACCGTGGTTCCATACTTGGCAGCAATCGCACTAAGTGTGTCGCCACGTTTTACTGTGTATGTAACCGTTTTAGATTCCGGCTTTTTGGTTGTCGTAGTCGTCTTATCGTCCTTTTTACTTGAAGGGGATTTCTTATAGCCATTGCAACCTGCTTCGACAATCTTTTTATGATAGTCGATTGTGGTTTTATTGCAGTCAACGTCACCATTGCAACCGCTTATACGACCAGTAAAAGAATACTGATGAACACCATACTTTATAGATGGCGTTGCCGATGTATTCGCGCACCAAATAGCATAGCGATTTCTTGTAGACTCAGGAACCGACTTCAAGAATGCCTCGTATGAATAAAGAGCGCAGAAATAACCAGCCTTCTCGACAACATCGATGAATGCCTTGATAATCCTAGCCTTCGATGCGGCGGTAAGCTTAGCCTGTGCTGCCTCTTCAATATCAAGAGCCACAAAATAAGGAATTGGTTTCACCTTATTGAGAAGTGCTACAAATCCTTCAGCTTCCTGCTTTGCTGCCGCAGTAGTTGTTGCATACATGTAGTGATACACGCCGAAGTCGAGTCCAGCGGACCTGGCATTCTTGACATTTACGTCGAATCTTGAATCTTTCTGATTAGGAAATGCCTTGACATTTCCGTATGAACTCTGGACAATGGCAAAATCAATTCCTGAAGCTTTAACCTTCTTCATATCAACGCTTCCGTTCCAGCGAGAAAGGTCAATTCCTTTATATGTCTTAGCCACGTTCGCTCATCTCCTTCTTTATTTTTGCGATTGTATCGGCATTGTCGGATTCGAACTTTTTAGCAACATCTTCCGTAACTCCAAGAACTTCAGATACGTGTTTAGCATCAAATCCCATAGCAAATGCCCTACAAACTTCGTTTCTTTCTTCATTTGACATAGCGATACCTCCTTTGAGATACTTATCCGTTAGAATTAAGCTGCTTTCTGCGAGCAGCATTTAGAGCCGCATTACGACTCATTATTGACCTCTTACTCATCTTCTTCGGAGGAGCATTCTTAACATTACAAACTTGTATCAATGTCATAAGCCTATTCAAATGCCAATACTGACACTCAAATGGTATTTGTAAAGATATCATCCAATAATAAATTAGTTCGGATGTAACTATTTCTCTACTTCTTTTACCATTCTTGTTGTTTACTGTGGTGGCAGTCATTGGTGCTTCGATATACTTATTAACTTCATTTATTTGTGCATTTGTAAGGCCAAGATATGTATCCGGATTTACGTTTTGAGTGAGTGTCATACATCTTATATAGTCTATGGATTCCTCATATGTTTTTGGCTCTTTAGATAAAAATGCCTTATTCCATTTGGATTCCCATTTTGAAAGAGAGACAAGAGAATGCTCCAGTTCTAACACCTGTGAATCTATCTGAACGAATTCTTGTCGTCTTTCATCCCATAGTTCATTTGCTGGTATTATTAATGGGAGCATTTCTCAACCCTCCGTTGTCTTCGTAATTAATTTTTAGCTGCGAGAAACTTATTAGTCTCTGCATTGTTCTGAATTTTTTCGCTCACGTCTGCCGGCATGATTCCGTTAACAAATTTAGCCGCAGCATCTGAGTCCGTAGCAAGTTCCATGAACAGCTGAGAGTATGCCTCTGTCTGAGAGAATGCATCTCTAATTTCATCGTTCTTGATAAATCTCTTACCATCAGCGCTCTTTTCGCCGTAAGCCTTGAGTATAAGATCCTTGAAGATCTTGATGATTGCTGGGGCATCCTGAGCGTTTACAACCTTCTGAATCATCTCTGCGAAGCCGCCGGTCGTACCCATTTCCATCTCCATAAGATCAGCCTTTGAGAGATAGAAGTAAAAGTCTTCTGTTCTTTCGACACCGTTATAGTCGGTATAAGTAATAGTTTTCTTAAGCATAAAAATTTCTCCTTTCAAATAAAAAAAAATAAAGTCGCCAGCCTAACTGAATACGACTTTACTACGATTAAAAATGTTTGGCTTATGATGCAGCCATAAGTGTTGCGATCTCGTCAGGAAGTGGGAGACGAGCATCTGCAGTTTCACTGCCATAGAGAATAGCCTCAAGAGCAGTAAGCTTTTCAGCGTCAACCTTCGTAGAATCGATAACGATCGATGCAGTTGGCTTGAATCCGTTGACAGATACTGGTGTTGTTGAAAGTTCCCAAGAGAGTGTAATTGCCTCTGGGCTATCGTTAACGGATGCATACTCTTTTTCTGATGGAGCTGCCATAGCACCATAGATGATATGAATCTTATAACCATAGTCATTGCCAGCAACATCATTACCGAGAATTGTACGGTAGCAAAGGCCGAATGCCTTACGCTTCTGCTGACCAATTGACACACCCTTAGCAATTGATGCTGAGCCATCGCACTCTGCAAATTCATCAGGATATGTATAAGCCTCAACTGTAGCTGCAAATTCCTCAGCAGACATAAGGTTGAGATACTTAATATCATCGGCATAAAGTGCAGTTGCTTCTGCTCCAGATGGACTTTCAGTAACGGCAGTAAGACCGTTCCATGCAACACCCTTAGGGTATGCGCCTGCTTCATCCTGAGGATAAAGTACGCCCATCTTTACACCAGTCTCGTACAGACGCTCACTGGTCTGATCCCAAACAAGTTTCTTAGTAGCCATTGTTTTTGGCCTCCTTTTTAATAGTATAGTGTGAACACAAAATGATTAAGATTATCGAAAGCATATGCCCTGTCAAAGCTGCACATAGGCATGTTCAATATTATGTCAGCGTACGGGCTTTCCGGATCTTTATCGATCAGTGTTACGTTATAACAATCCGACTTCTTATAAATCGAATTATTAGCAAAGTTAGTATTAATGTTATCCAACGAGTAAACTATCGCTGGATATTTGATTTTTACTGATTCGGGAGGTTGAAAATACACATTCTTTGACCCGAGTATTCTTTCAAGCTCGGTCTGTAGTTTAAGTCTACTCTCCATTGTACAAACCTCCCAGACTCAGTATTAATCTAGGGTACTGAACTTCCACATTAGTAATCTTCCATTTAGTACCCATAAATTCTGCATAACGCATAGCATGGAAACTATTCATGGCGTATGGATCAGAGATAATACTAAGTTCGTTATTGATATTAATATCATCATTAACCTGACTCGCTGCTTGGAGTCTTCTACTATTTCGAGTCATATCGCCGTAATAGTTACGCTCGACAATGACTTCTTCCCATATGCCAGGTCTAGTTTCGGACGTTACAGCGTACCCAATTTTTCCGAACCACTTAGCCATGATTAACCTCCATTTTGAATTTTATTAGCCCTTAGCTGACGGATCTTCTGCGGTTTCGGATGCAGCTTCAGCTACTGGCTCTTCGATGGCAATGGCAGAGTAAACTCTTGTAAGTGCACCAGAACATCTTGTCTCGAGCAGGGACTTCTCCTGGTTGAAATCGATATCAAACTGTGTGAAGTGTGTTACTTCGCCGCCCTTTGTAGCACCGAGAGAATAGTCAGCAAGGTTTATGATAATGCCAAGGAGTTTCTTCTTCTTAGCATCAGATGTTGTTCTTGTCTTACCCTCGAACTGCTCAGCTGTATAGATGTTACCTACGTTAAGTGCTGAAGCGAGTTCTGCCTTAGAAGAGTAGATTCTTCTACCGTTCATATCGCGAGCAAGAAGCATAACATTCAGCATATGCGGAGTCATAAAGAAGTCCGGTGTGCCGCTACCCTTGTAGTTTTCTCTTGCATAAAGAACCGTGTTGATGAGAGCCTCTGCATAGATGTAGTTCTCGCCGAAGCTTACGCCAGTGCCTGTACCCTGGAGCTCTGTCTTAGCCTTATTGATATCGAGATCAACGTGAATTGTATACAGATCATCATCTGTCCAGATAGGTCTGATCTTGTCTGGGGCAATCTTATCATCAGCACCCTCATCACGACTATCGCCGAGCATCATTGCTGTTGCAAGTTCCTCGTTGAGCATCATCTTGTCGATGTTGTAAAGATACTGTACATAGTCGAAATCTGTGATGTCGATAATGTCATCTCTGTGAAGAGCATTCTTTACATAGATTGTCTGTGGATCAGTTGTTCTTCTTACAAGCTTGAAGTTGCCTGTGAGAGCCTTCTGCTTACCCTTCTTATAACCCTTTGCTCTGAGCTCATCGATCTTTCTGATATCAACCTGGCCAGTTCTGATTCTTGATATTGGGCTCTTATGTACCTTGCTCATAACAACAGAAATCCAGCCCTGGTCATTTGTAAGGAGCTCTGGAGCGCCAGGTCTTACATCCTGATACTCAGGGAAGAGAGTTGTTACGTTGCCTTCGCCTGTCTGAACAAATCCGCTGCTTATAGCATCATGCTGAAGCTTATTGTCCTGTGCATAAATTTCAAGTGCCGTCTGGAATGTACCTACCTGAGAGGTCTTAGCCATTGCTACGATGCTTTCCTGATCAGCATGGCTGAGTACGCCGCTCTTATTAGTATCTTCCTTGTCAAATACGTTGTGTTTCATTTCGTCTTTTCCTCCTTCATTGTTGGTGGGTTTTTCATCGGACTTCTCGTTGTCTTCGAGAATCTTTCCGACCACTGCTTCGACCGCAGTCATCTGCTTTTCGTTGAGTGTCTTAAGAACGTCGCCAATGGTCTCTTTCTTCCCATCTTCTGATGGCTTTTCCTCAGACTTAGGCTCCTTCTTCTCTGACTCATCTGCCATTTCTTTTTCCTCCTTTTTGGAATCGGCGGAATGGATCATAATATTCTCATTCCAGCTTGCTTCCAGCGATTCGATAGCCTCTTCAGATCCATCCTCGCTATGAGCCATAACCGCGTCTATGTATGCGCCAGGGTTAGCTCCAGCCAGTACAAGGCTAAGTTCGCGAATCACGCCGTGAACAACATCGCCGCCTACCTGTTTAAGCTTGTTTGCGTAGATGGATAGTGACGCTACATCGCCGTGCTGAACAAGTTCTTTTGCTGCCTGTCCTGATTCTGTATTATTAAAAGAGCAATATGCGTATACTCCTTCATCACGGTTCTCAAGCAGAGCATGACCAAGAACATTGTTTACGTCATTGTGCTGGTGGTTATAAACGAGTGGTACTGTCTGTCCGTCGTTATCTTTGAACGCATCTTTCTTAATGGTTCTGCCATCTGCACACAACAGATCATTTCTAGTGGCCCATCCACTAAAATCAAAATTATCCATTTTGAATATTTCCTCCTTCTTCAAGTAATGGATTATCAGAAGATTCTGAATTCTCTTCTGTCGGCTGACTTATGTTGCTGTTTATCAACTGATCAGCCTTAGGATCATCGGATGGTTTCATTCCGACAATCTGTCTGATTTCATTAGAGGTCATAATCTCATTACGTGTAAACTTATCTGCTATTTCAGCGATGTCGTTTACGGGGACGAGCTTAAATGGATCTCTAAAGAATGTTATTGTTTGCCCCTGAGTACGAGCAGTCTTTGTCAAGAACTTACGTTTCATCTCATCGACGATGGCCGAGATTATTGGTTCGATCGTCCTATTATTATAGTTGAGCATTGTCTGCTCATCGGCTGTACCATCAAGAACACTTTGAGTAATTCCCAACTGGCTATAAAGCATACTCGTCAGGTACTCGATCTGTTTCATTAGGTTATTTTCGACAGAACGATTCAACTGAGTGATACGTTCAGTACCATCCGTATAAGCTATTCCATACTTAGAACCGGCCAATTGATTCTCGATGTCCTTACGTCTGTTCTCTGCCTGGTCTCTTCTTGCCTGCGTCTTAATTACGTATGGTAACTGAATAATGAGATCCAATTTGCCCGATGCGGTATGTTCATCAGTTATATCGTTCAAGCTAAGTTTTCTCATCAGACGCTGCATAGTGGAGTTTGGCTCATTGATAACGGCATATAGAGGATTCTCGATTATAGCAACCATTTTCTTTGGAAGTATAATATCCTCTTTCTTGCCGATTCTGTCATTGTAGACACGCACTTTAACGTGCTCTGGATACCAATCCAAAATCTTGCCAGTACGCATTGATAAAATATCAATCGAAGATGTGTTTGTAGGATTTACTGCCGTGTCCACCGGAACAATAGCAACGCAACCCTCATCGAGCATAGACATTACAACATCCTGAATGAATGAACGTCCTGTCTGATCAATATTTGCCTCGAGACTCAAACAAGAATTAAGATTCGAGTCAATTGTCTCAACATATCGTTCGTTCTCGTCCAGCTTACAATGCTTAACGGCTATCGCTGATACGTCCATGGCAATTCTGTTAAAAACGGCAGTCGCGATGGATCGATCGTTTCCTCTAGTAAGTCGAACTCTATCTGGTCGATATGAGTAACTCATACCAAGGTTCGTATAGCCATATGTAGGGTCTCTGTTTCTGAATGCATTCCAGCCATGCTGGAGTCTTTCAAAAAATCCCATTTCGATTTTCCTCCTTATTCAAAGGCTTCTCGATTGAGTTTAAATGCTACAAATGCATCCATCATAGCAGCGACCGCATCGATTTTAGCCTCATAACGTTTCTTATAAAGTTTACGGTTTCCGTTTGTGTCTTCAAGGGTTATACAGTTACCCATAGCAAAACACATGAGTTCTTCATCAAACAGAAGTAATCTATCTTCCGCAAGTTTCTTCAACTCACCAAGTGGAACTGATTCAGTTCTTGCTCCCTGGATTACTTTCTCTATACCAAATGGACCGTTTTCTCTTTCCCATCTCTCGACAAACTCTCTCGCATTGTATGGGTCGAATCCAAAACATCTGACATCATATTCGAGCTTCGCTATATGATTATCCAGATCCTCGTAAACTTCCATCATATCCAATACGGTTCCCTCAAGAACTATCAAGCTACCTTCCTGTATGAAATGGTCATACTTGATGCGCATGGCAGACGGTAGTTTAGCAAGGGTTGCCGAAGTTATGTAGTTTCTTGTCTTTATGCCAAAAGCTTCTCCAGACAAAGGGAACATGAACGTAAATGCACAGAAGTCATCGCCCTGCGAAAGATCTGCTCCAAGAGCGCAAGGCATTCCCCAGTAGTCTCTTTTTCGACTTGGAAGTGTCTCTTCATACGTGAAGTAGTATGTATAACCCTCCATAGGTATGCCGAATCGTTTTGCTAATATATCGTTTCTGGTTGCTGGGGCTTTTTCCGCTCTCTCAACATCGAGCTGATATGTTTCATATGTAACCGTTTTACCGAGATTGGGGTTCGCCTTTAGCCACATCTCAGGATCATTTACTTCATCAATGGAATCCAACTTGTAATACCATATGGACACATGTGGATTGATGTAATCTCCTCTGAGGATGTCCATTAACTCCATTTTGATTGTGTCACCGCTTCCATTACGAACTGTACCTTCAGAGCTTGTCGCTACTATAAGATAATCGTCATTCTTGGAAGCGCCCTGCTCAACAGCACCGATAACATCCTCTCGAACATCTCCGGAAAGCCATTCGTCAATTGTCGCAATCTTACATCGCAATCCCTGAAGCTTGTCAATGCTCATAGGTCTGATCTCAAGCAAAGAACCTGTCAAGAAATTCTCAACACCTTTCTTCGTGGAGGCCAATTTCATTCGATTTGCTTTTGAGCCGGTGGTATTTTGGAGCGATCCTTCGGTAAGGAATTTAAACAAAGGTCCTCTTGCTCGGGTTATGGCGGTTCGAATCGGAGACATTACCTCTTCAGCCAGTTTCATTGTTGGTGCTGTTGTAATCTGATGTGTGGTTGATGTGTCAACATTCAGAAAGTAATTCTGTATACAAGAACTATACATAGATTTAGCTGCACCTCTGGCTACAATAAGATACTGCTTGTTGACGAGTCTCTTCTTGATAGATCTCTTTACATAATGTCCGCCATGACCATCTTCTGATGGAACGTAAACACTACGCTCAACAAAATAGTACCAACCGAATATTTGCTCGGCCCATAATTTAAATGAATCAAGCAATTTCAGATCCTCACCATCAGTCAATGTGAGTTCTTCCTCGCAGTATCTAACAAATCCTTCTATAGCCTGGTCATCATAGTAGATTCCAGGATTGGCTATGAGATCGTCAATACGATTCATCTCCATAGAGATTTCTTTACATACTGGTATTTCGCCTCGCATTACGGCATCACGAAACATACCGTAATATTTCGGGACGGCAATGTTTGATAATGCCATATTTAAACCTACCTTTTGCGCTTATCTTCAAGTAACGCAGCAATATAGTTCTGGCCAATTTGTCTAGTGTTACTATTTACAACGCTGCTCACCGTAACTTCACTAAAATCGGCGTCAATTACCGTGTTATTCTTATGGGAATCGGGATTATACTTACTTGTCCCTTCGCCATACACCTTTCCGGTATAGACTTTTTCTTCATTATTAGAAGATTCAGTTTTCGAACTTGATCCTTCTCTGTTAGACGAATCGTCTTTATATGATCCGGTAGAAACATCCTTTTCAAACTTACTTTTAACCTTCTCAGAAAAAGATTCTTTGCTAGACGACTCGGATTTTGAGCTTTTTTCTGATGAATCCGATTCCGACGTTTTCTTTGAATCTGATTTACTCTTAGCATTCTGTTCATCGAAATACTTATTGAGTTCGATCTTCTGTTTCTTAAGATTAAGACCCATAACCTCTTTCTTAAGCTCTTCCATAGAATCCTTCGTCTTCTTCTCATCAAGACCGAGTAATTCTGCGCCCTTCTTGTTGAGAAACTTTGTGAGCAGATTCTTGCCGGCATCTTTTAATGCTGGTGTTATAACGTCTTTCTCCATAGATTTCATGAACTTTTTTCCTCTCGAAATCTGCTGCGGAGTATAAGCTGATATCTGCCTCTCAAGATCAAGATACTGACGCTCCATCTGAAGACGATTGATATGATTTCTAAGTTCATCGTCAGTCATATTTGTAACCGACTTTTTTGATCCTCCGGATTTTCCGGATGAAGCTGCTTTAGCCTCAGCATCTGAATCGTCACCTTGTCTTTTTTTGCCATTTCCGGTTTTATAACCGAGCTGAGACTTTGTTCGCCTTATTCCCCAACGCATTCCGAGAATACCATGGTGATAAAGTTCATCATTCATTTTGAATACCTCCTTTACTAGCTTGATGTTTGCTCTGCTGCAACATTGAGTCTCCATTCAAGCTGATTGATCGTATTCTCCATGGAAGTCATTACGGCAGAACTTTGAGGCGGATCAAACACGAGTCTTACGATAAGGTAGACATAGGTTTTTACCGATTCAAGATTTTTTGCATCGGCAAGAAATTCAGTCCATACCGAAGTTTTGTCCTTAATACTAAAACCTTCTTCTGGTCCAACTCCAAGCTGATTTAATTTTGAGAATGCAGTGTTTATATGTATGATGATGTCTGTGTCGAACTCCTTATAGTCCTCTGCAATCCCAAGAAGCTTTTTAATCGAAGTGAGTATACTATCCATGTATCACCACTCCTCTTTACACGCCTACTGCAATGTACTTCTTCATGGAGAAGCCTTCTTCGCCGTTAGGAAGCTGAATAAAATACCAGTCACTAAGAGTGTCAACATCTTTGACTTTGACCTGATCCTGCTCATTAAGTACAGCGATTACATCAGAATCAATCGATGGGTTTTTCCTAACATTGAGCTTTACGCAGTTATGTACGATACCATCAAGAAACGTATCTGTCTTCGGCTCTTCTGTTGCTTCTGATGCTACTTCCTCAATGACTGACTGCTCCATTACAACTTCATCAATCGGATCAAGCTCTTTTCTTTTTCCTCTTGTGTTTTTGTTACTCATGATTATTTCCTCCTTACTTTTATTTCCACGGACATGTGTCATTTTTTCTTCGCTCAATAGGAGCAGTTATCAAAAGACTTTCATCTCCATAGTGGATTGCGTCATGGGTATTTTTGATGGTGCATATCATGTATTCCGGATCAAGAAGAAACTCGCTTTCTCGTAAGATGTCTTCTTTTGTTATGGGATTCATATGGTGAACAAGAATCCTTTGATAAATTTCATATCCTTCCATTCCCAGATCGCAACCATTGTCTCGAATGATTACGTAATCTCGAATTTCTTTCCATTTTGCTGATCTGTAGAATACTTGATTTAGATACCTATCAAATCCAAATGTATCTTCGCCGACTTTTCCGCCTAACTTGAGGTATCGAAAACGTTCCTCAAAAGTAGACAGAGTTATCAGCTCAGAGTAAGTTCTAATAATCTTCCTCGTCATCATCATCTGGACCACCCTGTCCGCTATACCTTCGCATAGCGCTGATAGCATCTGTATAAAGCTCCTCGATTCTCTTTGCAGACTGAAGTGCTTCGGTTTTTGCCGATATTAACTCCTTCTGTTTCTCAAGAATCTCCTTCTCAATCCTTTCTTTGGTCGATCCGAGCTTTAAATAGTGCGTTATGACCTGAGAAGAAGCAGTGCCTTCCATTAGCTGTTTCTCCGCAAGGTCTACAGCCAGAGAAATCATCTGATTTTCCCTAGCTTCTGGGGTTAATGCTGGCCTGATCTTCTTTCTAGCGCCAGATGAACCCTCTTCTCGTTTGGTTTTTGCCATGTTTACTGCCTCCTCTCCTCAGTTTTGTGATACTTTCACCGCAGTTTATGGCAATTTTATCCGGGTTTTATACTATTCTTAGAGATGATTCTAAAGGAATCTACGAAGATGAGAATATATGACTCTTTGAAAGGAGAAAAAACTTCAGGCAGGTGTTTTTTGGTGGGTTTGCCTCACCTTCATAGA
>ULOS01028204.1_pt1 | contig 16506 bp, 31 predicted proteins | sample 1952701 | NCBI WGS metagenome assembly ULOS01 (sample SAMEA4835607, study PRJEB28245) | human gut metagenome | biome: gut microbiome; material: fecal sample | place: Denmark | collected 2008 | reverse complement strand
CTTGCTTTTCGGCATTGTTTCAATGTGCCTAACTTCAATAGATTGGCAAATTTGCTCGCTTATTGCAAGTTTGTTGTCTTTTGTGATGATACTTAAAATACTTGTAACGTATCGGAGCGACTTGAAATCAAATGTATCGACACTTATCATAAGCATAGCCGATATATTTACAGGTGCGTTATCGGTGGCACTTGCCGTTTACGCACTTAAAGCGATTGTCGTTTTGGTTTCATCACTTAAAGTAACAAAGGTAGCGGTGCAAACAAGCAAGGCGGTTAAACTTATGGAAGCCACTAAACCTATTGCGGTCAAAACTCTTCCAAAAGTTGGGGCTATTTTTATAGCATTTTGTGCGACAAATATAAACAAAAAAAGAGGTAAAACTATGGCAAAGGAAAAAGTTGTCAAGGAAAAGAAAGCAAAAAAGCAAAGTGCTTTTGCAATTTACCTTAAAAACAATCCTAAAACGATATGTGGTATTGTTGCTTCGTTTATCGCAAGTGCAATGTCAGGCGCAGGTGCTTCGTGTGGGATTGTGTATGGGAATGCGCAAATCCCTTTGTGGGCAAGTATCATAATCGGTGTACTCGTGTTTGGCTTACTTATGGCAATTCTTTGTTTGGGTTGTGTGAGTGCGGGTTGGGAAAGCCCCATTATGGTGGCTCTTCGTAAAACCGCAAAGGCTCTCGGTTTCGGCAAGTCCGTTGACCTTGTAGAGCAGGCGTATGCGGAAGCGGAAGCACAAAAGGCAAACGAAGAAGCACAAGCAATCGCAAAAGCGAAAGCCGACCACGATATGTATGAAGCGGAATATCGCAGAGAAGTGGCGGACGGAAACTGCCTTGTATCGCTTGATGAGTTTATCGAGCAAAAGAAAGCAGAAGCCGAACAAAGACAACAAGAACAGGCAAAACTCGAACTTCTTAACGAGTTCCGTGCGGCTGTTGCAAACGGTGCATTTGTCGGCAGTTTTGACGATTTTTGCGCTAAAAAATAACAAAACACAAAGGGTATGAAAATGAAACTCTATAAGATTATGAGTGGATTATTCATACTCTTAATTTTATGCTTATTGATTGCATATTACGAATTGTAGAAGGGGATAAGCACTTTGCCTATCCCTTTTCTCTTTATTCTTGTGCTAACTCGTCCAACTTGTCAAAAAATTCGTCAATGTCAAGTGTATAATAAACTACACTGTCTGCTTCGTCGCCAAAATCGTCAACTATTTTGTCATATATATATTCTTTGATTTCTTTCATAATTAACATTCGCTTTCCCACCATTTCATCAATGTCATTATAATGCGCTTCTTCTAAATTTTTGATTACTTTTTTAAGACGTTGATTTTCTTCTGTGAGTTTTGCTATTTGTTTAATCATATCTTCTACTTGTTTAGTCATTTTATCTTCCATTTTTCTATCTCCTTTTTTATAATAAATCAAGTAATGTTATGGGGCAACGCTTTCCTTGTCCTTTTGGCACATAAAGTTTTTCGCACCCTTTTGTGTTTGTTTGTGAAAACTGTATAATTTTGCTCCACGCTTCCGCTTCTTCAAATCGTTCATCTGTGATATTATAACTTGATATAAATACAAGTTCTTTTTGGTTGCTTGCCCAGTCGTAAAATTTCTTAAAGTCAAAGTCGCCGCAACTATATCCTTTTGTGTTTTCGTATGGTATATCGCAATAAATTACACTGTTATGTTTTATTTCAACTTCGTCATAAGATTTTTGACTTATTTGCAAGCGTTGCAGGCTTTGCAAGCGTTGCAGGCTTTGCAAGCGTTGCAATCTTTCAATGTGTTGTAATCTTGATAAATCGGTATTTAATTTTTCGCCACAAAACTTATTGTCCTGCACATTTTTAATATACCACTTGATATATTTATCCTTGTACTCATTGTGGTGTTTTTTTATATCTTTGGTGTTCCCGTCCGACTTAATACCAAAATCACACAAAAGAGAATTATCGCCCAAAACCCTTGCATAATGCAACGCCTTTCTCCACGGCTCTATTTCCTTTGAATATAAATAGTCCTTTCTATTATTTCCAAAACTCCAACATATTGATACATACAAGTCATTGTCTTTTAGGGAGTTAAAATCATCTCGACTTATCCACCGTTTCTCGTTTTCATATTTTCCATTTACCGCGTCAAAGAATAGATTAGGCACGCTATCAATATCGTTTACAATGTAGTTATTCCACCGACCGTCTATTATCGCACGATGAGTTATAGCGCAGCCGCCCGCAAAAAGGTCATAAAAGTTTTCTGCCGCTGGTAATATGCTTACTATCTTTTCGGCTATTGCATTTTTGCTACCTTGATAAGGAACGCCGTATAGTGTTGCTCCCATTTTTTATCTCCTTAATATCCCGCCCAAACGGTGCATTGCTATAACATTTGTCCGAAAATTGCCATTAGCACATCGACAACGATACTATCGCCATACAAGTGATACTGCGATGAGTTGCTTTGGTTGACCGCCATTGTGTCTATATCTTTATCTCGCACCCCCATAAGCCGTCCGCACTCTTTCGGAGTTAGTTTGCGTATACGATAGTTCAAAGTGTTTTTATTTGCGATGTTTTCATTTGGCATTAAGTCGGGGCTTATGTAATCACTTGTATCGGCTCTTGCACAACCTTCTCTTGTTGTTTTTGAACAAGCAATATCTCTATTTACTATTAAGTTCCCATTGCTAACTCGGTATTTATCGTCTTTGCTCACAATGTATTTTTTCATTGCGTCAGATAAGTAATACTTTTCATCGACATTTGTTTCAAGAATATTTTTGAGCCGATTTTCAAGTTTTATAGGTGTTGGAAAGTCATAATAGTAATTCCCAAGCCACGACACCATAAAACACCTTGCGCGGTTTTGCGGGACACCGTAGTCTTTTGCGTTCAATATTTTCCACTTGCTTTTATAACCAAAACTGTCCAACTTTGCAACCCATTGCGAAAAGTGTTCACTATTGTTAGTGCCGATAACTTCTGGCACGTTTTCCATAAGCAAGATTTGCGGGAGATTTCCGTTGCACTCGTCAAGTATTCGCTCAACTTCCCAAAGTAACCCCGACCGTGTTCCGCTCCCTTTCTCCATTCCTAACCCTTTTCCCGCCAAGGAAAGGTCTTGACACGGAAAACTATAAGTCATAATGTAAGTATATTTATCGGTGTCTGATATTTCAAGGTCGCTTGCGTGGCAGTTGCATACCGATACAAGATTGTGCGTGGCAATAAGATTGTTATAAATAACTCTTTGCTTTTCTTCGTCAAGTCGCTTGATTTGGTCGATTGTCATCGGCTCATTGTAATTTGCGCTTATTCCCTTGCTATAAAGATAGTCTATTACTTCATCTTGTGTCTTTGTTGCCGAATAGTCGGTGTTATCGTCGCCAAAGTGCAAGTCCTTATATGCTTGTATCGACTTAACTGCCCATTCGCATATTTTCCAATGCTCAAAATTTGCACCTAAATATTTTAACGCCAACGCCTGACTGCCATACCCCGCAAACAACTCAATAAGTCTTATCGGCTTATCTATTGTCAATTTGTGGTCGCCGTCAAATAGCGAGATTTGGTATTCTGCTTGTTTCATTTTTTCACTCCTCATAATCTTTTAATTGTTGTTCATAGTCGGTTCGAGAATAATCAATTATAATTCCTTTTTCGTTGCACATTTCTTCTATACTATCAACACACGCTCTTGAAAAATCTGCCCCATTGCAATAGTTGCAAAAGTCCATATATCCACACGCACACCACCCGTTCATATCTGCATTTCCGTTTTGCTGTTGTCTATCACAATATGATTGCATTCCTTTTCGCCATTTTGTGCGGTTTTGCCTTTTTGTATTGTCTATTTTGTCCATATCGCATAATGTTAATTGTTCGTACATTTTTTCACTCCTTATAAGTCGTCAAAAGTGATTTGATTTTCGTCGGCTTCCTTGTTCCCGTACAACCACCAGTCCATAACTTCCGTGCCGTTTTTCCACGATAATTTGCTTTGGTCGGGCATATTTCCGAGCATTTTATCAAACGCTTTAATATAACACTCGGCAATTTTTGGATAGTCCTTTAAGTCGTTAAGCCTATCTTCCATTCTTGCCATAGGACATAATATACAACCGAGCCTTTTCTTCGTTCCGCCACATTGTATATACAGCGGATTTTGTTTGATATTTTCGGCTTTTGAAAACTCCCAAATATCGTCGTCCGTCCAGTCAATTATCGGGTTAATAAGCGTTTTTTGCGTTCTATAACACTGTTCAATCATTCGGCGGTTTTCATCATTGTCCATATTGTGTATGACTTCCACGCCCTTTCCGCCAAATATCTTTGCTTCCCCCGCTTTTTTCGCACGAGAAACGCTTTCGGCGGCTCTTACGCCCGTAACACATATCCGTCCTTTCCCGCTCGCTTCTTTGAGTTCAGAGCAACAATAGCGGCATATTCTTGTCGGTGGCATATGTTTTTTTACAATCAAGTTCCACATAGTTTTTTGAGTTCCGTCCGCATATCTTGCCTTTTCGACGATAACTTCTTTGTCGTCAATAATTTCGCGTACCACCGACGGAATATCTACCGTGGTTAAGTTATAATGCAGTTCGTGCGGTACTCCGCTCATTCCCATAAGGTGTCGGATAACCTTACTGTCCTTTCCGCCGCTGTAACATACGTACAACGGCTCTTCCGATAAGTTCGCTAACTGAATACGCTTAATAGCATTTTCAACTTTATTAACAGTTTCGTCAAGCCTATATTCTATAAGTGCCATAATCACTCCTTATAAATCGTAATCTTCAATGCTCGGCACGCGCCCTATTATATCCAACTGCTCTTTGGTGTACTCCCGCTCGGTGAAGTTTGCCTTGCCTTGCTTTGTCCGTTGCTCGTAAGTGTTCGCCCAACACTCTCCGTTAAAATAAGTCGCTCCGAGTTTTATGTAACATTTGTCGGTATTGCTTGCTTTAATATGATTGCTGTAAGTTTCAACTCCTTTTTTTATTTCGTCAAAACTTGCTTTCTTTCTCGCAGTCTTATAAGCCAAATATGCTTTTTTCTTATCTTCCTTTCGGGGATAAAGTTTCCATACTTCTTCAAACTCTTGCTCGATATTATCGTTTTTCTTTTTTATATTTTCTTTTTCTTCTTTCGATAAATCAAAATCAAAATTATCATTTTGTAATTTATTATTGTGTAAAGTTTCTTTACTACCCCCGTAAAGTTTCTTTACCCCCCGTAAAGTTTCAATATTGACTTTATAACGATTAAAAACAACATTGTTTATGGTTATAGATGTTTTTATTATATAGTTTTTGTCGCATAATTCCGAAAGTGCTTTATCGACAGTAGGCAAACTTGTTCCAGTAAATTCAACAAGATATTTGCGCCCGCCCGAAAACTCCGTTTCTCCGTCTTGTGTAAAACCATATATTATAGCATATATTGATAAAGCCGTTCCTTTAAGCCCCAACTTGTTAATCATCCAAGCACTTATTTGATAAAAATTTTCATCTCGTACCATATTTGTCATCCTTTCATTATTTGTTTTATAATATCTTTGTATATTATTGAAATTGTTTTTTTAACACAATCTTCGGGAGAATTATATATTTGAGAGCCTGTAAATCTAATTATTTTATACCCCAACTCCATAATAGATTGTTCTCGTTCATAATCATTCGCCATTTGCTGTTTGTTTGAATGATATTCAAAACCGTCCAATTCAATAACATATTTTAAGTCGCTGATTTTGGGATATACAAAATGCCCGTCCTTATCTTTTTTTGAAAAATCAATAACAAAATCGGCAATATATGTTTTATTGTTATATTTTATAGGCTTTTGTTCTTGTAATTCTTCCTTAAACAAATCGCCTAACGAAATTCCAAATATTTCATCTTCTGTCGTTTCCATATCCGTCAATGTTGCGAAATATGATATTTTGTAAATTTGTTCAATCGGCGATAAGTTCGGGCAAACAATACCGTATATATAAATGTTAGCGTCATCACAAGTTCTGACATAATATTTTAATAAGCAATCTTTTGCTTTATCGCACAATAAATCGACTTCTTCGTCCAAATAGTCAACTTTGTTTGCATAAAACTTTATCATAGTCAATCTCCTTTTATCCCACAAAAAAACCGCCTAAACTTTCTCCATAGGTGGCTCACGAGATTGTTTAAGCGGTTTAGGATAACCGATATTCAGTTTCCGATACCCGAGGGAACCACTCACCGAATACCGATTACAAGTCTATTATATGCTTGCTTTATGCGCTTGTCAAGCGGTTTTTGCGAAAAAGTTAAGAAAAATTAAACTTCCCAGCGATGACCGCAATTTTGGCAAATAGCATATTGTTTGGTTTTACTACCTTTCTTTATAAGTAAAGGAAAGAGAAGTGCGACACCGCAAGTAAAGAAACCGAGAATAAGCCAAAGGCAAACACCGAGAACGCCACGCTTTTTCTGTTCGGCAACAACTTGAACTTTTACATCATCACTTTTGCAATTCGGGCAAATCATAACAAATCTCCTAATTTGGTTTTATTTATAGGAAAATACTACCATAGACCACCTATAAAGTCAAGAAAAAAAGTATAAAAAAACATTGTCAAAGTAGTCGCAAGTGGTTGACAAGCGGATAAACAAATGGTATAATGATAAATAGTTGGAGGTTAGAAATGGAAAACTCGAAAGAAAAACAAGAAACGAAAAGAAGTATCAAAATCAGCGAAAGCGCTCATACGAAAATGAGTGATATTAAGGGGTACTATGGAATATCCTTTACAAAACAAGTGGACATTGCCATTAGGGACTATTACGAAAAAATGAAAAAAGGACAACTGCAATGAAACGGTTTTATGCTTTTGAGAAAGACAAGCCGCAGAGTTGTAAAGAATGTAATTGTCATAAGTATGTACACGAATTAAAGCCTTGTGATGTGTGCTGTTCGGTAGTAACGAAATATGAGTGCCTTTTGGACGGTCATTATGATTTTGTGAGTTTTGAAAACACTTATGAAAAGTGTCCGATAAAATCACTTGACAAGGTAATTAAAAAACTTATAAAGGAGAATAAAAATGTTACTTGATTGGTTGTTTGGCAGCAAAGATAATGAAGTCGATAGAGCGGACGACGAAGTTTCAATTTTTGAAGATGACGATGACGACGAACTTTGACGAAGAAACCCACAAATATACAATAGACGGAATAGAATATCCGAGTGTAACCGAAATTTGCGAGCCGATTTCTTTTAAGAGATTAGACGCGTTATCCAAAAGTTTGCTTGACAGGGCAAAGCAACGCGGCACGGAAGTACACGAACTGTGCGAAACTTATGCGCTTACAGGCGAAGTTGATGACGAAATGAAAGAAAGCCCATATTTGCCCTATATCGCAAGTTTTGTCGAATGGTATAAAACTTATCGACCAAAAGTGATTTACACGGAAAAGGCACTGTTTTCGGCGAAATTAGGGTATTGCGGGAAATGCGACCTTGTTTGCGAAATCGACGGAAAGATTTTTTTGATTGATTACAAGGCAACAAGTGTGATTGACAAGAAATCGTTATCTGTTCAGTTGGTCGGGTACAAGAACTTACTTGCCGAGTACGGCATAAACGCCGAGTGCGAATATGTATTGCACTTAAAAAAAGACGGATATGTTTTCAAGCCGATAAAACTCGATTATGAGTGGTTTGATATTTTACTTAAACACAATAAAAAATTAAAGGAGAAATATAATGGAAAATAACATTATTGTTTATGAAGCACCAAAAGCGGAACTTTCTACCAGAAGAAACAACTATGAGTTGAGGATAGGAGATTTTTCGACAACGCTTAAAAGGGGTGTTGATTTTGGTAAAGTACCGAAAGCGAAAACACCGTCATTATGGAAAAGCGGAGCGGAAAAAGTCCTTATGGGATATAATCTCGCCTATGATACCGAAATTACCGATAGTTATAAAGACTATAATAAAGGGTTTTTCTATTATGAGATTAAGGCAACCGCATACTATGACGGCAAAGTTGTAAGAACAGGCGTCGGGTGCGCTAACACAAATGAGCGTTCTTTCGGTGTAGCGGGAGCATTTGATAGTGCCAACAGTGCTTTGAAGAAAGCCAAAAAACGTGCGGTGGTCGATTTAGCACTCACAATAGCGGGACTTTCTGACGCATTTACACAAGACATTGAAGATGAAAGCAACGAAGAAAGGGCAAAGGAAATTTTGTCCGACGATGACCCGATAACCCCGAAACAAATCAAGAGAATTTTTGCGATTGCGGCGGAAAATGAGATTACGGCGGAAAAAGCAAAGCAAATTCTTGTGAGCAAGGGCTATGGGTCAACAAAAGACATCAAACAAAAAGACTATGACGAAGTGGTTGAATATTTTGAAAAATACAACGAAAACAAATAAGGAGAAACATATATGATTTATCTTGTAGAGAAAGGCGAAAACAAAAGTAAGTATGAAATCCGTAAAGCAAAGTACATTGAGAGTTGCAAGTGCAATAAACTCAATATACAATACAAAGACAAAGTAACAAACGCTTATGAAGAAGCGACAATCACGATTTGGGGCGAGCAGTTGGCGATTACCCCGCATAATTGGGAAAAGAAAACCAAAGGCGACGAAATTCAAATCAACAAGGTGTCGGCAATCGGGCTTAACCCCGAATACAAAGGCAAGAGAACTCTTAACATTACAGTTCCGTCCGACGGCTTCTCGCTTATAAGAGCGAATTGGGGCAACGACGGCGACACCGAAACAACCACGACCGCACCGCAATCTTTTAGCGGAATGGACGACTTTCTACCTTTTTAAGTGAATAATGGATAAGTTTGTTATTATATCGGACACAAGACAGCAAGAGGGCAAGCACGAAGCAAAACTTGCATATTTTAAGGCACAAGGTTATAAAGTAGTAAGGACAAAACTTTTTGTCGGCGACTATGCCCGACTTGATAACCAAACGATAGCCATTGACACGAAGAAAGATTTTCTGGAACTCTGCGGAAACGTCTGCGGAAACCAACACGAAAGGTTTAGGGACGAGTGCAAGCGGGCGAAAGAGTGCGGAATACAACTCATTATTCTTGTAGAGGAAATACCGCCGCACGGAAATTTGGCTGAATGGCACTCTCCCCGAACGAAAGTCAAAGGGGAAACCCTTGCAAAGTGTTTGCGAACAATGCAAGAGCGATACGGTGTTAAGTTTGGCTTTTGCGACAAGGCAAGCACGGGAAAAATCATTATAAACATACTTAAAGGAGTAGATAAATGAAAGTACGACAAGTGGCGGAACTCGTTAAAGAGATTTTGGAACAGAAACCGAGAGCAAGGGATTGCGATTTTGTCCTTTATGGGTTTGTCCTTAATAAATACGGGTATTCAATCAATATCCCGTTTAGTGAACTTGCGGAAAGAGTAAAGGCGAAAGAAATTCCGTCAATGGAAACAGTAGGGCGCACAAGACGCAAATGTATGGAACTTTACCCGTCATTGCGTGGTAAGTCTTATGAGCCGAGAGAAGAAAGGCAACTTGAATTTGTCGATTTTGCAAAGGACGGAAGTATATGAAACCCGAAGATTTTATTAAAGAGCAGGAAAAGCAAACAAAGGCGGCGTTAGATTTAGGCACATTATTTACACTTTTTGCGATTGTTGGGCTTGTACTTGACATTGTGCTTGCCACAAAACACGCCACAACGGGTGTGGAAATCGCAAGTTATGTAATTATAGGAATAATATTAGTGCTTGTCGTTTTTTCTTCATTAGCGGCGGTTAGGTCAGCAAAAGCCGATATGAAAACACTTAAAGCACTTAAAAAGGCGGTGGAAGAATATGACAAGCAATCAGAATGAGAAATTACAAGACCTTATATGTGCAATGATATATAAATGGTTCGGGCTAAACATAGCCGACCTTGCCAAAATAGCAAAACCCTCAAAGTTTGCTTGCATTACTCCCGACGAAATACAAAGGATTTGCCGAGAAATAGGAGAAGAAAATGATTAGTTTATTCAATGAAGATATAATGGCGTTGCGGATTTATACAAGAGTGGTAAAACCCGCCGAGAACGAGTTTATCACCTATCCCGACACGATATGGAAGAAGATACTTGTATTATATGAAGAAAAGACACCGAACTTTAAGGACACCGTTTTTTCTATCATAGAGTATGAGTTTGAAAACGATAACCATACCGTTTATGAGAATAGGACAAAACTTGAAAACCTAACCGATTATAGGGATAAGTGTAACAACACTCTTGACGACGGATTTAGGGAAATTGAAGTTCGCGCCTTGCAAGACGCACTCGCCGAATTGTATTACGGCAAAGAACCAAAGGAATAATATATGTTAGATATTATACAAGATATTGACGAAAATGGCGAACCCGTCCAAATGGACGAAATCGAATATAAGATAGATAAAATCAAAAAAGGCACAAGCGAAATGTTTTCAAAACTTATCGCTGAAAAAACCGCAAACGAAGCCCGCTCTAAACCGCTTACGGCAAAATATGGCTATCGCCTTGCAACAAAGATTACGGCGGTTATCCACCAACTCGGGCTTAAAGACACCGACCATATTATTAGTCTAAATAATGACGATATAAGGGGCTATTTCAACGCCTATTCCGACCTTATCGCATTTTACAACGAATACTTTGACTTCCCTGCCAACAAGCAAGATTTTTGCGCCCTAATCGGCATAACAGTAAAAGTTTACAATTCGTGGGCGGAAGATGACGATGACGAGCGACGGCTTTTGGTGCAATCAATCGACGACTATTTTAACTCACTCGGCTTTCACGCTGGCGAAGTCGGAAACGTCAACGACAAGGCAACAATGGCACGAATGAAAATCAAGGACGCGGGGCAAGGGCTTGTGGAAAACAACTTTTCGGCAACAATCTCGGTTGAAAACAAACTTAACCAAAGCCCGCTTGAACTCCAAAAGCAACTTGAAAGGCTACTCGGCGCAAGTATGACGGCGGAACAAAAAAAATTAAAACAATAAAATAAAAATGCTTGACAACCGCATTTGGATATGATAATATTAAATCATACCAAAGGCGGTTTTTACATAAAGGAGTAAGAAAAATGAACTTTGCTTATATGAGAGTTAGTACAAAAGATAAACAAGAATTTATCCGTCAAGAGTTTGTGCTTAAAGACTATAAGATAGATAAAGTGTTTGAAGAAAAGATAAGCGGGACTAAAAAGGCTTGCGGTCGTCAAGAGTTCGAGAAAATGCTTAAAGAACTTAAAGCGGGCGACACGGTTTACTTTGAGAGTATGAGCCGAATGGCAAGGTCGGTGCAAGACCTTATCGAAACCACTGACTTGCTTGCTCACAAGATGAAAGTAAAGGTAGTATTTATTAAAGAAAATCTTTCTGTCGGTGGAAATGGGCTTGACGCAATGGGCGCACTGCTCTTTAATGTAATGTCGGCATTTGCACAATTTGAACGCGACATTATAGCCGACCGCACTAAACAAGCATTGCAAGCCCGAAAAGCGGCGGGAGTGGCACTTGGGCGCAAGAAAAGCGACAACTATGATGAGCAAGTCGCCGAGATTGAAAAGTGCCTTAAAAACGGATATACGGCGCGAGAGATATGGGAAAACCGAGAAGAACTCGGAATAACCTACGGTCGCTCCCGCGTATATGAATTAGTAAAAAACATTGGAGGTAATAGATGAAAACAACAAGTGAACTTATGGCAACGATTGCCGAGTGCCACGCAAAAGTTTCGCCTATGATAGCGGACGAGCAATGGGTGGACAGCGACGGCAACATTTATCAAATTGACAGGTCGCCCATAAATTGGGCAGCGGTCGTTAAAGCAAACAAATTAAAGAAGAAAAGGAGAAAAAGAAAATGATAGCAAGCACAATGTTGACGGACGCGCTCTATGATTATTGGAGCGACGGCGAAAAGGTGGAATTTCTTGAAGCACTTGACGGGGCGATTGCAGAAATTGAAGAATTAGGCTTTGAAACCTACGCAGGGCGCACCCTTGCTAAACTCAAAGAAATGCGAGAGTACTGCAAGGAAGAGATTAAAGAAGAAGCGGAATTTGAGGGCGTTTGCCCTTATTGCGGAGCGGACTTGGAATATTCCGATAGAAGCGGCGAATACGAGTGCCACGAGTGCGGTTATGGCGGCGGATATGTGCCAAACGAAGATAGGCTTGAAGAGATTTAAGGCAATGACGAAAGCGAAATTTTTGTACAAAACAATAAATAAAGACGGCGATGTTGAATGGTGGTATGAGTATCGTGGGTATGAATATTCGATTACACCTTTCAAAACGGAGTGGTCGTTATCGGAACTCCACAAAAATGAACAAAGCAACATAGATAGGCTGATTGAAATAAACCATAAGCCGTCCTTTAAGGGCGAGCCTGCTGAAAAGGGGTTTGAACTTTTTTGGAAATATTTGGAGGAACAAAAATGACACTTAAAGAATTATTGATACAATACGGAAACACAACTGACCCCGTTAAGGAAGCAGAAATTATAGAAAAGTGGTTTGTTGAAAACGACTTTGAAGATTTAGGACTTTCTATGATTGCTCGCTTGTCAGCGAAGAAAATCAAGAAATTACAAGATAAGTTATCGTTTGCACAATCTTGGCTTCCGAGCAAAATTGATGTAAACTGTAATAAAGAGTTCGCTAATGATAAACTAACTGCCGATATGTTAAATCATATTATAACATATTGTATGCTTTCTATGCCGTTACCAGACAGTGTTCTTGATTGGGCAAAAGCAAATATTCCAAACATAAATGTTCCGAGAGTATTTTTTATGCCGACAGTAAAATACCTTAAAGAAAGATACAGCATAGAGTTCAAAGATAAACCACAGTGGGAGTTTTAGGAGAATAAAATGACTAAACAAGAACAAATCGAAGAAATGGCAGTCATTGGGTGCGTAAGAAACCCACAGGCTCATACCGCAGAAGAGTGTGCAAAATGCGATTTTAAGCAAGGGAAGTGTAATGCTTATAGGCACGCCGAAGCACTTTACAACGCAGGTTATCGAAAGGTTGACGATTTTGAAGAGTGCAGAAAATGCCCTGCGTGGTCGGGTACAGATTGCGTGAGAAACCCATATACAGAGGATTGTTTAGATGATAAAGTAAACCTTAAAAACGAAATTAAACGGCTTGAAAAAGAAAACGAACAACTCAAAGTGAAACTTGAAAAAAACCCGTTGGCAATTAAGCAAAAGATAATGGAAGAAGATGACTACGAATTAACCGAGCGAGAACAAGCAACGCTGTTTCTTGATAGAATGGGAAGCGACGTCGAAATTCTCCACGATATAGTTGAAAACCTTGACGAGTTGCTCGGGAAAGGTATAGACGAGTACATAAAAGGCATAGACGGCGTTGAAGGCTTAAAGGATATGTGGGAGCGTTCGGCGGTCAGGGAGTTTGCGGAAAAGATAAAAGCGAAATCTTATGTGAACGACTATTGCCGTGAAGTTGTGGAAATCTACAAAATCGACGAACTGTTAAAGGAGTACGAATGATGACAATCAAAGACGTTAAAATTGGGAAAAAATTCAAATTTGGGAAGATAGAGTTTGTAAAACTCGATAACTCTTACGGTGGATGTTTGTGTCTTGCGACGGACGTGCTGTTCAGAGATTGCTTTGACGAGAACGGCAAAAACGATTGGGCGACATCAACGCTCCGACAAAAACTTATGGAAGTTATCGGAAATTATATCGACACAAGCGCATTAGTTACGTTTGACAGAGATTTGACGACCGCCGACGGAATGACTGCTTACGGACATTGCACGGACACTGTATCGCTCTTAACTTGCGACGAATACCGTAAATACAGGAAGTTTATCCCGAACTGCGGGGAATGGCATTGGACGATTACAGCGGACGGTTTGATATACTCGTACTATGTTCGAGATGTCCTTTCGGCTGGTTCACTGGGACGCAGCATTGCGTGCTACGGGCGCAACGGGGTTCGTCCGCTTATATGCCTTGACAAAGACACGTTGGTGGAGGTGGAAGAATGACGAAAAGAGAACTACTTTGGGAAAAAGTTAAAACGATTATAAACAAAACAAAATGGACGGATAGTAGCATTTCGGCTTTTGCAAAAATGACATTAAATTGCGACGAATGCCCTGCTAACAGTCAAGAATGTCCGTTCGCTAAAAGTTGCGGTGAAACAATCTTTGATTGGTTATATGAACACGGAGACGAGGAGGTAGAAAATGCCGAAGATAAGAGTTGAACTTGAAGTGCCAGACAGCGCATATTGCACAACTTGTGAGTACGGAAAATATATAGCGAGCGATTATGCTATATGCACGCTATTTGGTTCAACAATATTAAAAGGCGAAGATATTTTGCCTAAACGTTGTAAAAAATGCAAACAAGCGGAGGTGGAAGAATGAAATCAGTTTTAATTAGTATTCGCCCGCAATGGGTTGAGAAAATAACAAGTGGAGAAAAGACAATCGAAGTGCGAAAAACCGCACCGAAAGAAGTGCCGTTCAAGGCTTATATCTATTGCACTTATGGAAACCCCAAAGAAAATTATGCTTTAAGCAAACAGGGCAAAGTAATCGGCGAGTTTATTTGTAACAATGCGAGCGAACTTGATTATGTGTACTATTGGAACAACGGGTACGAATTTGAAACTTGTTTGACATATAGGCAAGTTGCAGACTATGGCAAAGGCAAAACCATTTACGGTTGGCATATCAGCGACTTGAAGATTTACGACAAGCCGAAAGAGTTGAGCGAGTTTTATACGAAGAAAACGTGTAACTCGTGTAAGAAATCGGGGTATGAAAGCACCGCTTGTATGTATGATGAAGATTGCAAAGTGCCTATGTCGATAACTCGTCCCCCACAAAGTTGGCAATATATCGAAGATTTAGGAGAAGAAGAATGAAATTTGAACTAAATAACATATACAATGTCGATGCATACGAAGCGATAAAACGCATACCCGATAAGAGTGTTGACTTAATTGTTACAGACCCTCCGTATGAAATTGACACAATAGGTAGCAAAAAAAACAATATAAGCAGGACATTTGCTAATTGTAATAATGAACTGAAAACTATATGTAACGGCATAGATAACAGCATTTTAGATGAATTTATGCGTGTTATGAAAAAACCCAATATTTATATTTGGTGCAATAAAAAGCAAATACCTTTATATCTTGACTATTTTGTAACTAAAAACCAATGTTGTTTTGAAATAATGGTGTGGTGTAAAACAAACCCAACACCTCTTTGTGGTGGTAACTATTTAATAGACAAAGAGTTTTGCTTGTATTTTAGAAAAAATGTTCGTCTTAACACAACATTTGATACGGCATTTACTTATTGGATAGATAAGAAGAACAAGGAGTCAAAAGATAAGTTTGATCATCCTACAATAAAACCATTAAATATCATAGAAACGCTTATAAAAAACAGTAGCCAACCAAATGATATAGTATTAGACACTTTTATGGGGAGTGGGACAACTGCGGTTGCTTGCAAAAATACAGGTAGAAATTTTATAGGATTTGAAATAAATCCAAAATGGGTACAAGTAGCAAACGACCGCCTGAACAATATAGATGCAACAGGACAAATATCACTATTAACTTTTTAGGGGAAAAGAAAATGAACAGAGAAATACTTTATAGAGGCAAACGAGTAGATAATGGCGATTGGGGGTATGGCTATGCCGTCAAAGGTAACGATAAAAAATATCAAATGTTTATCGCGGCAAGTATTGGGGTTGGGTTTTTTACAGGTGGCATAATTGCTTACGAAGTTATCCCAGAAACCGTTGGGCAATTTACGGGCATTTTAGACAAGAACGGCAAAAAGATTTTTGAGGGTGATATTGTAGAAAGTCCGAACGGAACACAAGGGTTTATAGAGTGGCAAAATGAAGAATGTGCGTTTTTAGTCAATATCGGCGACGATTGGCAAACAATGGACGATTGCCCTTATGAAGTAATCGGCAATATATATGACAATAAGGAAGAAGAATGAAAACACGAGAAATTACGGACGAAATTAAAAAGCAAGTAGTCGAGTGCTATAACCGTCATTATTCGACAGAAAAGACACTTAACATAATTCCTATAAGCATATACCAGTATTATGGGATATTACAAGAGGCAAGGGAAAAGGGCGAGTATGTGATACCGCCCCACTCCCCAAAACCAAAGTCGCCGAAACCGCAGAAAGTGCAGAAACAGCACGAGTACGATGTGCGCCGATATAATAACCCTAAAACCGCAGAAAACATAGAAAAGACCATTGCAATGCGGGCGGACGGAGTAACGCTCCGAGAAGTCGCAGAAAGGCTTGGCGTGTCGCTTGGAATGGCAAAATACTATTGGAGTATAGCAATATATAGGGGCGAGCAAAAGACGGGCAGACCGAACAAGTTTGAGCCGAGCGGCGTTGAGATTGCCAGA
>ULOS01015532.1_pt1 | contig 16672 bp, 14 predicted proteins | sample 1952701 | NCBI WGS metagenome assembly ULOS01 (sample SAMEA4835607, study PRJEB28245) | human gut metagenome | biome: gut microbiome; material: fecal sample | place: Denmark | collected 2008 | reverse complement strand
ACAGATGACACCTGGCATCTGATCCGCAACATCCGAGGCGTCACCGGCTTCGTGGGCGAGGCCAACAAGGCTATCCCCCTGACGGAGGACGAGGTGGCGGCCCTGGGCGTGGAAAAGCACGAGATCGTGGTGCTGTACAACGTGGGCGATACCGTGAAGATCACGGACGGCCCCTTCACCAGCTTCACCGGTACCGTGGAGGAGATCGACCCCGAGAAGAACAAGGTCCGGGTGGCGGTCTTCATGTTCGGCAGAGAAACCCCCATCGAGCTGGAGCTCGATCAGGTGGAGGTTCTGCACTGAGGCGCAGCAGTCTCTGCGCGGCAGGCCGGAGCATTCCCTCCGGCGCAAGTGGGAGAGACGGTATCCGTCTCGCCAAAAGCGGTTTCCGGTATCGACCGGCCGCTACCACATTTTTATGAAGGAGGTGCCTATCCATGGCACAGAAAGTTGTTGGTTATGTAAAGCTGCAGATTCCTGCAGGCAAAGCGACCCCCGCACCCCCTGTCGGCCCCGCTCTGGGCCAGCACGGTGTCAACATTCAGGCATTCACCAAGGAGTTCAACGAGCGCACCAAGAATGACATGGGCCTCATCATCCCCGTGGTCATTACCGTCTACTCCGATCGTTCCTTCAGCTTCATCACCAAGACGCCTCCCGCGGCTGTGCTGATCAAGAAGGAGTGCAACATCGAGTCCGGCTCCGGTGTGCCCAACAAGACCAAGGTGGCCACCATCTCCAAGGCCTCCATCCAGAAGATCGCCGAGCTGAAGATGCGCGATCTGAACGCCGCTTCCCTGGAAGCCGCCATGAGCATGATCGCCGGCACCGCCCGTTCCATGGGCGTCGTCGTGGGCGAATAAGGAGGGTGTAAGAGATGTTTAGAGGTAAGAAGTATAAAGAAAGCGCCAAGCAGATCGACCGCGGGACTCTGTATGATCCCAAGGAGGGTCTGGAGCTGGTCTGCAAGACCGCATCCGCCAAGTTCGACGAGACCGTCGAACTGCATGTGAAGCTGGGTGTCGACTCCCGCCACGCTGACCAGCAGGTCCGCGGCGCCATCGTCCTGCCCAACGGCACCGGCAAGACCGCCTGCGTCCTGGTGTTTGCCAAGGGCGACAAGGCCGACGCTGCCCGCGAGGCCGGCGCCGACTTCGTCGGTGATATGGATATGGTCGAGAAGATCCAGAAGGAAAACTGGTTCGGCTTCGACGTGGTCGTCGCTTCCCCCGACATGATGGGCGTTGTGGGCCGTCTGGGTAAGCTGCTGGGCCCCAAGGGCCTGATGCCCTCCCCCAAGGCCGGCACCGTCACTCCCGACGTGGCCAAGGCCGTGAAGGAAGTCAAGGCCGGTAAGGTGGAGTATCGTCTGGACAAGACCAACATCATCCACTGCCCCATCGGCAAGGTTTCCTTCGGCGCGGACAAGCTGTATGAGAACTATACCGCTCTGCTGGGCGCCATCATCAAGGCCAAGCCCGCCGCCGCCAAGGGCCAGTATATCAAGTCCTGCGTGGCCGCTTCCACTATGGGCCCCGGCGTCAAGATGAACGCCAACAAGCAGCTGTAAAAAACCGGCTGAAACATTTGATATCTTCGGCTTGACAAACCGTCACGCCCCTGATATAATACCAGATGCGTTCCAAAGACAGCAGGTGGCGCAAGCCGTAAGTCCTGCCGAGGATGGCAAATCGTTTCCGATTGCTTTACACCGTCCTTGTGTCCTTGGATACAGGGACGGTTTTCTTTTTGAACGCACCGACAAATTTTCCGGAGGTGAAATCAAAGAATGCCCAACGCAAAAGTTCTGTCTGAAAAGCAGGCCATCGTGGCGGCGCTGACCGAGAAGCTGCAGAATGCAGCCGCCGGTGTCATCGTTGATTACAAGGGCATCACCGTGGCAGAGGACACCGCTCTGCGCGCGGACTGCCGCGAGAACAACGTGGAATACGCTGTTATCAAGAACACCCTGCTGCGCTTTGCATTCAACAACGTGGGTCTCAACGAGCTGGACGATCAGCTCAACGGCACCACGTCTCTGGCCGTGTGCATGGACGATCCCGTCGCCCCTGCCCGCGTCATCGCTGACTATGCAAAGAAGCTCAATGGCAAGTTCGAGATCAAGGGCGGCTTCATGGAAGGCAAGGTCGTCTCCCTGGAGACCGTGAATGCTCTGGCTTCCATCCCCGCTCTGCCCGTGCTGCAGGCCCAGGTTCTGGGCACCATGCTGGCCCCCATCTCTGCTCTGGCCTGCGTGCTGAAGCAGATCGCCGAGAAGGACGGCGCTCCCGCCGAGGAAGCCGCCGCCGAGTAAATTCCGGCACCACCCCGGGGCCTCTCCGCCCCACCCAAATCAAACAAATATCTTACAATTAGGAGGCTTATCAAAATGTCCGAGAAGATTACTGCTATGATCGAGGAAATCAAGGGCCTGACCGTTCTGGAGCTGTCCGAGCTGGTCCACGCTCTGGAGGAAGAGTTCGGCGTGTCCGCCGCCGCCATGGCCGCTCCCGCTGCCGGCGCTGCTGCTCCTGCTGCCGAGGAGAAGACCGAGTTCGACGTGGTCCTGACCGGTTTCGACGCCGCTCAGAAGATCAAGGTCATCAAGGTCGTCCGCGAGGTCATGGGTCTGGGTCTGGCCGAGGCCAAGGCTGCCGTCGAGGGCGCCCCCACCACCATGAAGGAAGGCCTGTCCAAGGAGGACGCCGAGGCTCTGAAGAAGCAGGTCGAGGAAGTCGGCGGTAAGGTCGAGCTGAAGTAAGTTTCACCCAAATAAAAAAATGCTGCAAGCGCTGCGCTTGCAGCATTTTTTTGCGCTTTTTGTGGATTCTGGCGGATAAAAAGCCACGGAATTTTTCCGCTTGTGAAACTCGGCGGGGTCTGATATAATAGCCGTGTATAACTTCAGAAATCCTGCATAAAAGAAACAGAGGTGACGTCTTATCAAGACACAGAAAAAACCGGGGCTTTTCCGGCACCTGGGCCCCGTCCTGGGCCGTTATAAGGGCTGGACGGCAGCCGCCCTGATATTCGGCATCACCGAGGTGGTGCTGGAGCTGCTGATCCCCATGCTCATGTCCACCATCGTGGACGGTGGCCTGTACCGGGAGAGCACCTTCATGCTCCAGGGGCTGTTTTCCCCGGAGCTCATCGCCAACCGCAACCGCTTCGTGCTGACGGTGGGGGCCATTATGGTGGGCGTGGCCTGCCTGTCCATGGCCATGGGCGTTCTGGCCGCCCGCTGCTCCGCCATCGCCACCCAGGGCTTCGCCCGGAATATGCGCAGCACTCTGCTGGGGAAGATCGAGAGCTTCTCCTTCTCCAACATCGACCACATCTCCACCCCCCAGCTGATCACCCGGGCCACCACGGACATCAACACCCTGCGTGACACCATGCGTCAGTCCCTGGTGACCCTGTACCGGGCCCCGGTGATGGTGATCCTGGCCACGGTCATGAGCTTCATCGTCTCCCCGGGTCTTGCGCCCCTGCTGCTGATCTGCATCCCCCTGCTGGTGGTGCTGATGGTGATCCTGCTGAAGGTGGGCCAGCCCCGCTTCAAGCGGATGCTGAAGATGATGGACGGCATGAACCAGGCCGTCCGGGAGAATCTGGTGGCCAGCCGCGTGGTGAAGGCCTTCGTCCGGGGCGGCTACGAGTCCAAGCGCTTTGACAAAACCACCGACGATCTGCGGCAGGCCCAGCTGGGCGCAGGGAGACTGTTTACCCTGTCCGGCCCCATTACCATGGGCATTATGTGGACGTGCAGCGTGTTGATCCTGTTTTTCGGCGGCCGGGAGATCATTTTCCGGACCACCGGCCTGCTGACCGGCCAGCTGGTGAGCCTGGTGAACTACGCCGGCATGGCGGTGAACTCCCTGTCCATGATCAGCTGGCTGGTCATGTCCCTGTCCCGGGCTCAGGCCTCCCTGGTCCGGATCAACGAGGTGCTGGACGAGAAAATTGACATCACCGACGGCCCCTCCGACGCCGCAGTGGAAAGCGGCAGCATCGACTTCGAGGACGTCTGCTTCAGCTATACCCGGGACCCCGACAAGCTGGCCCTGCGCCATGTGACCCTGCACATCGCCTCCGGCGAGACCATCGGCGTCATCGGCGGCACCGGCGAGGGCAAGTCCACCCTGGTGAGCCTGATCCCCCGGTTTTACGACGCCCTGTCCGGCACCGTGAAGGTGGACGGCCGGGACGTCCGGGAGTATACCCTGGAAAATCTGCGCAGCGGCGTGTCCATGGTGCTGCAGAACGGCTCCCTGTTCTCCGGCACCATCGCCGACAACCTCCGCTGGGCAGACCCCAACGCCACCCGGGAGCAGATGCAGGCCGCCTGCGCCATCGCCCGGGCCGACGAGTACATCGACCGCTTCCCCGACGGCTATGACACGGTGCTGGAGCAGAACGCCGCCAACCTGTCCGGCGGCCAGCGCCAGCGGCTGCTGATCGCCCGGGCCATCCTGAAAAAGCCCAGGATCCTGATCCTGGACGACTCCACCTCCGCCGTGGACATGGCCACCGACGAGCACATCCGCCGCTGTCTGCGGACGGCCCTGCCCGGCGCCACCAAGGTCATCATCGCCCAGCGCATCAACTCCATCATGTCCTGCGACCGCATTGTGGTGCTGGACCAGGGGCGTCTGGCGGACATGGGCACCCATCAGGAGCTACTGTCCCGCAGCCATATTTACCGTGACGTGTACGAGAGCCAGATGAGAGAGGGGGCGGTGGATCATGCCGCGAGTTGACCTGCAGAAATATAATAAAAAGGTAGAGAACCCCTTCGCCATCCTGTGGCGGCTGGTGTGCTACTTCAAGCACTGCCGCCTGCTGCTGACGGCGGCGATGCTGTCGATTCTGGCCTATGTGGCGGCCACCATCGGGGCTGCCTACTGCATGAAGCCCCTGACAAACCTGCTGGAGAGCAGCGGCGCAGCTCCCAACGAGACGTATGCCAAGTACATCAGCCTGATCCTGGGCCTGGCGGGGCTGTACCTGCTGTCGGCCCTGACCAACTATCTGCTGAACCGGCTGATGCTGGAGTGCAGCGCCATCATCATGAAGCAGCTGCGCACGGAGCTGTTCGACACCATGCAGCGCCAGCCGGTGCGGTTCTTCGACGAAAACAAGACCGGCGCCCTGATGAGCTACTACACCAGCGATATCGAGGCCACCAACGAGCTGCTGCAGCACAGCATCACCCAGCTGGCCATATCCATCACCTCCCTGGTGGGCACCGTTGCCATGATGCTGGCCCTGTCCATGCGGCTGTTTGCCATCATGGTGGTGCTGGGGGCTATCGTGGTGCTGGTGGTGCGGGTCACCACCAAAATCAGCAAGCGCACCTACGCCAGCCAGCAGCGCCTCACCGCCGCCGTCAGCGGCTATATGGAGGAGATGATCACCGGCCAGCGTGACGTGAAGGTGTTCACCCACGAAAAGGAGGTCATGGAGCAGTTCGACGTCATCAACCAGGACCTGTGCAAGGCCTCCACCACCGCCACCACCGTCACCTCCATGGTGGGCCCCATTCTCAACAACCTGTCCCACATCTTCTACGCCATCACCTGCGCGGTGGGCGTCCTGTGGCTGACAGGGGAGGGGGCCGGCGGCATCCTCATCGGCTTTTTGCAGTATGTCCGCACCTTCGCCGACCGCGTCAGCCAGATCTCCGAGCAGTTCAACGCTCTGATGATGGCTCTGGCCGGTGCCGAGCGGATTTTTGGCATCCTGGACCTGCCTCCCGAGGAGGACCAGGGCCAGGTGACCCTGGAGCAGAAGGGCGACGACTACCACTGGCGTATGCCGGACGGCACCCTGGTGCCCCTGCGGGGCGATGTACGCTTTTCCCATGTGGACTTTGCCTATGTGCCGGAAAAGCCGGTGCTGCGGGACCTGTCCCTGTACGCCAAGCCCGGCCAGAAGATCGCCTTCGTCGGCTCCACCGGCGCGGGAAAAACCACCATCACCAACCTCATCAACCGGTTTTACGATATCCAGGCCGGCTCCATCACCTATGACGGCATCGACGTGCGCAACATCCGCAAGGACGACCTGCGCCGCTCCCTGGGCATCGTGCTGCAGGACACCCACCTGTTCACCGGCACGGTGATGGAGAACATCCGCTACGGCCGCCTGGACGCCACCGATGAGGAGTGCATGGAGGCCGCGAAAATCGCCAACGCCCACTATTTCATCTCCCACCTGCCCCGGGGGTACGACACCGTCCTCTATTCCGACGGCGCCAACCTCAGCCAGGGCCAGCGCCAGCTGGTGGCCATCGCCCGGGCGGCGGTGTCCCGGGCTCCGGTGCTGATCCTGGACGAGGCCACCTCCTCCGTGGACACCCGCACCGAGAAGCTTATCGGCCAGGGGCTGGACGGCCTGATGGCCGGGCGCACCGTGTTCGTCATCGCTCACCGGCTTTCCACCGTCCGCAACGCCAACGCCATCATGGTGCTGGAGCAGGGGCGGATCATCGAGCGGGGCGACCACCGGGAGCTGCTGGACCAGAAGGGGAAGTACTATCAGCTCTGCCACAACATGATCGAATTGACCTAACTGTTCACCGAAAACATCTGCGAGATATAATTGTTAACCGTTAATCTGCGGCGAAAGTTAGCGGATAAAAACAGCAGAAAATCCGGCGCAAGAGAATAAAAATACAAAGAAAATGGATAATTGTCATTTTTTTTGGAATATTCACAGAAAGTTTAATCTTAGTGTTGAAAAATCTATTGTTTCATGATACAATTAGGAAAACATTTTAATCCTGGGCGGCGATAAGTAAAATGCACAAAAACCGTCCGCCATCGGCGAACAGACTGGTGCGTAGTGGACAGCGAGCCGTGGACGCACCCAGCCGTCCCCAAAGGAAAGATCATGGCAGAAAAGAATAAAAAGCGCGGCGGACGCCGTGCCCATCTCAACGATTTCCATGTGAATCTTGCCGGTGATTATGTATATACCGGCGCCCACTACTCCTATGTGGACCAGGGCCGCAGCCGCGACCGGGTCCAGCGGGAGCTGCTGGGACTGAGCGTTGCCGTCGTGCTGGCCGTGGTGGCCGGCGGCTGCAGCGACGCCCCCGCCATGCTGAACTGCTGGTACGTCATCCTCCCCTATATCTGCGAGGCCGCGGCGGCGGTCAGCGTGATCTGGGCGGTGCTCCGGCTGCGGAAGGCGGAGGAACCCATCCGGGAGTACATTTATAAAAAGAGCGTGCAGGCGCTGCCCCACCGGGCCATGCTCTGCATGATCTTCGCGGGCCTGGGCTTCGTGACCATGGTGCTGTACCTGGCCATGAACGGCTCCGGCGGCCGCGTGGCCTCCGTGATCGCCTACCTGGCGCTGAAGGCGCTGGTGGCCGGGGGAGCGTGGCTCCTGTGGCGGTATATGCTGACCCTGAAATGGGAAAAGCTCCCCGCCCGCGACTTGGATACGCCTCAGGCGTGATCCACCAATTTCTTTTGTGAACTCCGGGCTTCTGCCCGCGTTCAAAAAAATTTAAGGAGGATTCCAATGAAGAAAGCTACCCGTATCTTGGCTCTGGTACTTTGCGCTGTCATGTGCCTGGGCCTGTTCGTTGGCTGCGGCAACAAAGGCAAGCAGAACAACGACACCCCGTTGGTCGTGGGTTATTCCCCGTTCAACAGCAAGTTCTCCCCCTTCTTCTCCGAGACCGCTTATGACCAGGACGTCTGGGACATGACCGCTATCAGCCTGCTGAACAGCGATCGCCAGGGCGCCATCATCATGAAGGGTATCGAAGGCGAAACCAAGGCCTACAATGGCACCGACTACACCTACCATGGTCCCGCTGACTGCGAGATCGTGGAGAACACCGACGGCACCGTGGACTACAACTTCAAGCTGCGCGAGGACCTGAAGTTCTCCGACGGCGAGCCTATCACCATCGACGACGTCATCTTCTCCATGTACGTCCTGTGCGATCCTACCTACGACGGCAACAGCACCCTGTTTGCTCTGCCCATCCAGGGCATGGATGCTTACCGTTCCGGTATGGACACCCTGTACAACCTGATGCTGGCTGCCGGCCGCGACAACACCGACTTCTCCAAGTGGAAAGAGGCGGATCAGACTGCCTTCTGGGCTGACGTGGATCAGGCCGGCGTGAAGTTCGTCCAGGCCATCATGCAGTACTGCATTGCCCAGGGCGCTAACGCCGAGGGTGATTCCGTTTCCGCCTGCATGGCCAACTGGGGCTTCGAGCTGCCCGCCGATGCTACCGAGGCGGATGCCTTCAACGCCATCGTCGCCAAGTATCCCTCCCTGGCCGAGGCTGTCGACGCTGAGAAGCCCGAAGGCACCACCTTCACCAGCCTGCTGAACGACTACGAGACCAAGTACACCAAGGGTATCGAGACCGGCACCTCCGCTGCCAACATCTCCGGTATCAAGAAGACCGGCGACTACAGCATGACCGTCTCCCTGACCCAGGTCGACGCCACTGCCATCTATCAGCTGGGTGTGACCATCGCCCCCATGCACTACTATGGCGAGAAGACCAAGTATGACTACGACAACAACAAGTTCGGCTTTGACAAGGGCGATCTGAGCCACGTTCGCGAGAAGACCACCACCCCCCTGGGTGCTGGCCCCTACAAGTTCATCAAGTTCGAGAATGGTACCGTTAACTTCGAGGCTAACGATTCCTACTATCTGGGCGCCCCCAAGACCAAGTATGTCAACTTCCTGCAGACTCAGGAAGACGATAAGCTCAACGGCGTCGTCACCGGCACCGTGGATATCACCGATCCTTCCTTCAGCTCCACCACCGTGGACGCCATCAAGGCTGCCAACAAGAACGACGATGTCAACGGCCCCGCCATCACCACCGATACCGTGGATAACCTGGGCTATGGTTACATCGGCATGAGCGCCAACACCATGAACGTCAACAAGGAGCCTGGTTCCGATGCCTCCAAGGCTTATCGTAAGGCTTTCGCCACCGTTCTGGCTGCTTACCGCACCGTCGCCATCGAGTCCTACTATGGCGAGCGCGCTTTCGTCATCAACTACCCCATCTCCAACACCTCTTGGGCTGCTCCTCAGGCTGCCGATCCTGGCTACAAGGTCGCCTTCTCTGTGGATGCTCAGGGTAAGGACATCTATACCTCCGACATGACCGACGAGCAGAAGTATGAGGCCGCCCTGCAGGCTGCCCTGACCTTCTTCGAGGCCGCCGGCTGCAAGGTCGAGAACGGCAAGGTCGTCTCCAACCCCGAGGGTGGTATGGATACCGCTAACTACGCCATCGAGCGCGAGGCCCTGATCCCCGCCGACGGCAAGGGCGATCACCCCTCCTTCATGATCCTCACCGAGGCCTCCAAGGCTCTGGAGAAGATCGGCGTGCACCTGATCGTCACCGACCTGTCCGACAGCACGCAGCTGTGGGATACCATCGAGGCCGACCAGGCTGACATGTGGGCTGCCGCTTGGGGCGCCACCGTGGATCCTGATATGTATCAGATCTACTTCTCCGGCATGGACGGCAAGGCTGCCGGCGGCTCCAACTACATGTACGACATCAACGATGCCGAGCTGAACCAGCTGATCCTGGATGCCCGCGCTTCTCTGGACCAGAGCTATCGTAAGACTCTGTACAAGTCCTGCCTGGACATCATCGTTGACTGGGCCGTTGAGGTTCCTGTCTATCAGCGTCAGAACGCCATCATCTTCTCCACCCAGCGTGTCAACATGAACACTGTTACCCCCGACATCACCACCTTCTATGGCTGGCTGAGCGAGGTCGAGAAGATCGAGCTGAACTGACAAAGTTCCGCACCCAAGACCTGTACGACAACATAGGTTAAGTCACAAGGTACGCCCCCGGCGGCTCCGGCCGCCGGGGGGTGCCCCGACTGCATATCAAGGAGCGACCCGGGCGGGGCCGGGGGTGTTGCTTGATGTGCAGTGGGTAGTCTATAGGGAGGGGCGGAACAGACGTGTTCCGCCAATCTGCATCACTGTATCATCAGATCGGAGGGTTATCAGTGCGCAAATACATCATCAAAAGAATTCTAATCTCAATCGTCATCCTGTTCCTTGTCGCATTCGTCATCTACGCATTGATGCGCTGTCTCCCCACGTCCTACGTGGAGGCTATGGCGCGTCAGAAGTCCATGCAGCCCAACTCCAGGTCCTTTGAGGAGTGGATGGAGCAGCTCACCAGAATGTACAATCTGGACGTGGGCATTGTTCCCGGCTTCTTCAAATGGCTGGGTCAGATGCTGACCTTCAACTTCGGCGACAGCTGGCTGTGGACCAAACCCGTCACGGAAGTATTCAACAACTGTGTGTGGATCTCCTTCTTCATGGGCCTGATCGCCTTCGTGCTGGAGATCATCATCGCGATCCCCCTGGGCGTCATTGCCGCCACCAAGCAGTACAGCAAGACGGACTATGTCATTTCGGTGCTGGCTCTGGCCGGTATTTCGCTGCCCACCTTCTTCTTTGCTTCTCTGCTGAAGCTGGTTTTCTCCGTGAAGCTGGGCTGGTTCGACCTGTATGGTCTCACCGGCCGTAATCACGAGCAGCTCTCGGCCTTCGCGAAGCTCCTGGACATGGGACATCATCTGGTTCTGCCCATCGTCACCCTGGTGGTTATCAGTGTCGGTTCCCTCATGCGTTACACCCGCACCAACATGCTGGAGGTGCTCAACGCTGACTTCATCCGCACGGCCCGGGCCAAGGGTCTGTCCGAGCGCAAGGTCATCTATCACCATGCGTTCCGCAACACCCTGATCCCCCTGGTTACCATCATCGGCGGTTCTCTGCCCGGCCTGTTTTCCGGCGCACTGATCACCGAGACGCTGTACTCCATCCCCGGCATCGGCTACATTTCCTACCAGTCCATGGTGGGCGGCGACATTCCGTTCTCCATGTTCTACCTGGTCTTCATGGCCGTGCTGACCCTGTTGGGTAACCTGATTTCTGATATTCTGTACGCCGTGGTCGATCCGCGGGTACGCATCGCTTAAGAAGGGAGGAGGAAGTAAAATGGCAGATCGCAAAGATAAGATCAATGAGCAGCAGGCCGAGCAGGAGATCCGTGAGGAGATCCGCGAGGAAATGAAGCACGCCGACCAGGAGCCTGCTCAGGAGCAGTATTCTCTGAACGATGACCGTCGTGTTAAGGTCCTTTCTCCCGGTATGCTGGTGGCCAAGCGCTTCATCCGCAACCGCATGGCCGTCACCGGTCTGGTCATCCTGGTTTTCATGTTCGTGTTTTCCTTCATCGGCGGCCTGATCTCCCCCTATGGTCAGGACCAGTTCTTCTACACCGATAAGACCATCCGCCGTGACTTCGGCGCAGCCAAGGAAAACACCGAGTTCCAGTACGCCAGCAACAATGACGAGGTGTTCGGCCTCACCGCCCAGGCCAGAGCTATGCTGGCCATCCAGCAGGGGAAGACCACCTTCTCCAACAAGAGCGACAACTTTACCCTGACCAAGGTTTCCGACGACTTCTATTCCGTGGAATACAACGGTCAGGTGGTGGGCTACGCCGGCAAGGAGCTGGTGAACGCCTCCGCCAAGGACAGCACCCTGTCCTTCGAGTTCAACTATCAGGCCCTGCTGGCCTCCGCCTCCGGCGCTAAGGAATTCACCGCCGACGGCGTTGCCTACACCCTGGCTGAGGATGGCAGCATCACCTCCCAGGACGGCGCCGATGTGGCCTATGTCAGCAACATCATCGTCAACGCCATTTCCCCCGACGTGTTCCTGAGCCGCGACTTCAAGGAGAAGCTGTATGCCGCCATTGCCACCGCTGAAAACGGCAAGGCCACCTTCAGCTACACCGACGAGTCCCTGATCGTTGTCGAAGAGCCTGAGGAGGAGCCCGACACCGAGGAGCCCTCCTCCGGCATCAACACCGAGGACCCCAACGCTCCCACTCAGGAGGATACTCCCACCAGCGCCACCGCTGAGTACGATCTGGAGTATGATCCCGCCACCATGAGCTGGAAGATCCTCCAGGAGAAGCCCAGCCGTCAGTACGATCAGTATTCCTTCCCCAGCAAGGACCACTGGCTGGGCACCGATATGTACGGTATGGATATGCTGACCCGCCTGATGTACGGCGGCCGCGTCTCCCTGCTGATCGGCTTCATCGTCATCATCATTGAGACCGTCATCGGCGTGATCTTCGGCGGTATCTCCGGCTACTTCGGCGGCTGGGTGGATAACCTGATCATGCGTATCGTCGATATCTTCTACTGCATCCCCTCCATGCCCATCATCATTATTCTGGGCGCGGCCATGGATGCATCCCGCGTGGACCCCACCATCCGAATGGTCTACTTAATGCTGATCCTGGGCTTCCTGGGCTGGGCCGGTATCGCCCGTCTGGTCCGCGGCCAGATCCTGTCCCTGCGTGAGCAGGAGTACATGACCGCCGCCGAGGCCTGCGGCCTCAGCGTGTCCCGCCGGATCTTCAAGCACCTGATCCCCAATGTCATTCCCCAGCTGATCGTCACCTGCACCATGGGCCTGGGCAGCGTCATCATCATGGAGGCTACCCTGTCCTTCCTGGGCCTGGGCGTCAAGTTCCCCTTCGCTTCCTGGGGCAATATCATCAGCGACGTCAATGACACCCACGTTCTGACCACCTATTGGTTCATCTGGATCCCCGCCGGCGTGCTGCTGCTGCTGACGGTTCTGGCATTCAACCTGGTTGGCGACGGTCTGCGGGATGCCTTTGACCCGAAGATGAAGCGCTGAGGAAGGAGGAGATCATATGGCTAAGAAAAACGAAAGCGGCTATCTGTCCGCCAAGGAGTCTCGCCGGATTTCCCGGGAGAACCGCAAGATCACGGACCAGTTTGAAAAGCTGCACAAGCGCAAGAACGTGCCTGAGGAGGAGTTCCTCACCCAGATGCACGACCAGAATAACTCCCTGGAGATCGAGAACCTGCACACCTACTTCTTCTCTGACGTGGGTACCGTCCGCGCCGTGGACGGCGTCTCCTTCGACGTGCCCATCGGCAAGACCGTGGGCGTGGTGGGCGAGTCCGGCTGCGGCAAGTCCGTCACCAGCCTGTCCATCATGCAGCTGCTCCAGCGGCCCCAGGGCCAGGTGGTGGAGGGCGAGATTCGCCTGAATCTCGGCAACGGCAAGGCTTATGACATCACCAAGACTCCTATTGAGCAGATGCAGAAGCTCCGCGGCAACTACATGTCCATGATCTTCCAGGAGCCCATGACCAGCCTGAACCCGGTGTTCCGCATCGGCGCCCAGCTGGACGAGGTTATTGCCCTGCACGACGGTGAGGGCAAGACCCCCGAGGACATCAAGGCCCGCTCCATCCATCTGCTGGAGATGGCCGGCATCGCCAACAGCGAGGGCGTCTATAAGATGTACCCCCACGAGCTGTCCGGCGGTATGCGTCAGCGTGTCATGATCGCCATGGCCCTGTCCTGCAATCCCCGCCTGATCATCGCCGACGAGCCCACCACGGCTCTGGACGTGACCATCCAGGCCCAGATTCTGGACCTGCTGCGCAACCTGAAGGATAAGATCAACTCCTCCATCATGCTGATCACCCACGACCTGGGTGTCATCGCCGAGATGGCCGACTATGTGGTGGTCATGTACGCCGGCCGCGTGGTGGAAAAGGGCACCGCCCAGGAGATCTTCGCCAATCCCGCTCACCCCTACACCATCGGCCTGATGGCCTCCAAGCCCATGGTCGGTAAGAAGGTGGATAAGCTGTATTCCATCCCCGGCAAGGTCCCCAACCCCATCAACATGCCCAACTACTGCTATTTCAAGGATCGCTGCGAAATGTGCGTGGAAGGCTGCCAGGGTGAGTATCCTCACATGATCCAGCTGTCCCCCACCCATATGGTCAGCTGCTACCGTTACTACGGAAAGGAGGACGCTCAGAATGGCTGATGTCAAGAAGACCGCTGAGGAGCAGGTCCAGTACGATCCTCAGTATATCCTCCAGGTCAAGGACCTGAAGAAATACTTCCCCATCAAGGGCGGTATGCTCAACAAGACCGTGGGTTACGTGAAGGCCGTGGACGGCGTCACCTTCAACCTCAAGCGCGGCACCACCATGGGTCTGGTGGGCGAGTCCGGCTGCGGCAAGACCACCACCGGCCGCACCATCCTCCGTCTGTCCGGCGAAAAGACCGGCGGCCAGGTGCTGTTCAACGGCCAGGAGGTCTATGACCTCAACGCCAAGGAGATGCGCGACATGCGCACCAAGATGCAGATCATCTTCCAGGACCCCTTCTCCTCTCTGCAGCCCCGTATGCCCGTGGGCGAGATCATCGGCGAGGCCGTCCGTGAGCACGGACTGGTCTCCAAGGAGGAGTTCGACGACTACATCGACAAGGTCATGGACGACTGCGGCCTGCAGTCCTTCCACAAGGACCGCTACCCCCACGAGTTCTCCGGCGGCCAGCGCCAGCGTATCTGCATCGCCCGCGCTCTGGCTCTGAAGCCCGAGTTCATCGTCTGCGATGAGCCCGTTTCCGCTCTGGATGTGTCCATCCAGGCCCAGATCATCAACCTGCTGAAGGAGCTCCAGGAGCAGTACAAGTTCACCTACCTGTTCATCTCCCACGACCTGTCCGTGGTGGAGCACATCTCCGACACCGTGGGCGTCATGTACCTGGGCAACCTGGTGGAATACGGCGCCACCGAGGATATCTTCAAGAATCCTCTGCACCCCTACACCAAGGCCCTGTTCTCCGCCATCCCCGTGCCGGACCCCACGGCCAAGATGAACCGCATTGTGCTGGAGGGTTCCATTCCTTCCCCCGCCAATCCCCCCGCAGGCTGCAAGTTCCACACCCGCTGTGCCCAGTGCATGGAGCAGTGCAAGACCGAGGTGCCCGAGCAGCGCGAGATCGAGCCCGGCCACTTCGTGGTCTGCCACCTGTACGACCAGAAGTAATGGCCAGGAAGGAAAAACACTGGGAGGACGACGACGGCCGCACCATAGCGGACATGTCCCAGGTGAAGCGCCCGTCGCTGTTCGGCAATCTGCCCGGCAGCGCTTACCAGCGGGAGGAGCAGCCGGAGGAGCGGGAGGAAGCCAAGAAATCTCCCCCCTGGGTTGACAATTCCCTGAGCAAGCAGGACCGGCATGCCTTCTTCTTCGGAACCATGAAGGCGTCGCTGCTGATCTGTGCGGCTTATCTGGTGGGATTCGGAGTGTTTATCCTGATTCTGACGCTTCTGTTCCGCTGACTGCGGAAAGATCAGACCCCAAAAGGGGCGTCCTCCAGCCGGAGGACGCCCCTTTTTATACGCATTATCGAAAAATGGGAGGATTATCATGATTTCATCCATGCTGCAATACATTCAGAAAAGCCCCGACTGCTTCCACGCGGTGGAGAATCTCCGGCAGCGTCTGCTGTCCGAGGGTTACACCCAGCTGACGGCAGGGGAGTGGACCCTGACCCCCGGCGGGAAGTATTTTGTCACCAAGAACGGATCCTCGCTGATGGCCTTTCGTGTACCCCAGGACCGCCCCACGGGCTTTGTGCTGACCGCCAGCCACTCCGACTCTCCCTGCTTCCGCCTGCGGGACCATGCGGAGCTGACCGGCGAGTTTGTCCGCCTGTCCGCCGAGCGCTACGGCGGCATGATCAACGACTGCTGGCTGGACCGCCCCCTGAGCGTGGCCGGCCGGGTGCTGGTCCGCCGGGAAAACGGCCTGGATATGCGCCTGGTGGATATGAAGAAGGACATGGCCCTGATCCCCCGGGTGGCCATCCACCTGAACCGGGACGGCAACAATGGAACCAAGTATAACCCCGCCCAGGACCTGGTGGCCCTGTACGCCGGCGGGGAGCAGAAGGGCAGCTTCGACCGGGAGATCGCCGCCGCCGCCGGGTGCCAGCCGGAGGACATCGTGGCCCGGGACCTGTTCCTGTATAACAACCAGCCCGGCACCGTCTGGGGCCCGGCAGGGGAGTTCCTGTCCGCCCCCCGGCTGGACGACCTGGCCTGCGTGTTCGCCTGCACCCAGGGCTTCCTGACCGCCCATGAGACCACCGCCATCCCGGTGCTGTGTGTGTTCGACAACGAGGAGATTGGCTCCGAGACCAAGCAGGGCGCGGCCTCCGCCTTCCTGCCGGAGACGCTGACGGCCATCACCACCGCCCTGGGCCTCACCTCCGGGGACTATCGCCGCCTGGTGGCCAACAGCTTCCTGCTGTCCTGCGACAACGGCCATGCCCGCCACCCCAACCACCCGGAGCTGGCGGACGCCAACGAGGCCCCGGTGCTCAACGGCGGCGTGGTGGTGAAGCACTCCCCCCGCTATGCCACCGACGCCGTCTCCGCCGCCGCCTTCCAGGAGATTTGCCGCCGGGCTCAGGTGCCCACCCAGCACTACGCCAACCGTCCCGACCAGGCCGGCGGCGCCACCCTGGGGAACATCGCCAACACCAAGCTGCCGGTGAACACCGTGGACATCGGCATGGCCCAGCTGGCCATGCACTCCTGCTTCGAGACCATGGGCAGCCGGGACGTGGCTCACTTCGTCCGGGCGGTCACCGCCTGCTACGAGGCCGCCCTGACCTTCACCGACACCCAGGTGACTCTGGGCTGAGCCGCATTTTTCACCCCGAAAGAGGGCTGTCTCGTCACGAGACAGCCCTCAGCTTGTCAAAG
>ULOS01003094.1_pt1 | contig 17080 bp, 14 predicted proteins | sample 1952701 | NCBI WGS metagenome assembly ULOS01 (sample SAMEA4835607, study PRJEB28245) | human gut metagenome | biome: gut microbiome; material: fecal sample | place: Denmark | collected 2008 | reverse complement strand
ATCATTAATCAGCAGAAATCACCTTGGCGGCGCGGAGGACTGGAACTACGCTTTGAAATTCAATGCTGTAGCTGCTATTGATATGAATAGCATTCTTATACCCCCTATGATTGAAAAAGGATATGGGAGAGTAATCCATATCTCGTCTATTTCTGCAATTATGCTAAGAGGTAACCCGCTTTATGCGTCGGCTAAGGCATTTTTAAATGCTTATGTAACTACAGTAGGGCGACAATTGGCTCCAACAGGTGTATTGCTATGTTCAGTTATGCCGGGAGCTGTCGCATTTCCAGGTAGTTATTGGGATAACTTTGTAAAGGAAGGGAACCCACGAGTCGATGATTTTTTAAGGCATCATCAGGCAGCAAACAGGTTTGGGACTCCTGAAGAGATTGCAAACACAGTACTTTTTATGGCAAGCGATAAGTCATCGTTCATGCAGGCGACAAATATTCCGGTAGATGGAGCAAATATGTAAAGGAAGCAGGACGATGAAGAGATTATTTGATTTTATATGTAGCTTAATTGGTTTGATTGTATTATCACCAGTGTTTTTGCTTCTTTCTATTATGGTGATAACAGATTCTCCCGGTGGAGTGTTTTTCAGAGGGTCACGTGTCGGGCTTCATGGAAAAGAGTTCAGAATTTTTAAATTTCGATCCATGATACCGGATTGTGAGGGTAAAGGAAAGTGGAATGTTGGAGATAAAGACGACCGTATTACAAAGGTTGGACATTTTCTCAGAAAATCCAAATTAGATGAGTTGCCTCAGCTCATTAATGTTCTGAAAGGTGATATGTCATTGGTAGGCCCCAGGCCGGAACTGAGGTTTTACACAGATTTGTATACAGAGGAAGAAAAGGCGATACTTGATCTGAAACCTGGGATTACGGATTGGGCATCCATGACTAATTTTGAGCAGTTTAAGGGTTTTACTATAGCAGAAGACCCAGATGTTTTCTATCTGGAAAAGGTACGGCCATTAAAGTTGAAATTACAGCTTTATTACAGATATCATCATAGCTTCTGGGGAGATATTAAATGTATCTTTTGGACTTTTTATAAAGTAATAACACATTCCCAGAAACTACCGAAGAATGTACAGCAGATTGTAGATGAGTATAAAGTTCCGCAGAAAGGAAATGCGGAACGGACGTGAAAGGAACAGTAGAAATGACGAGTGAACAATTAGCCTGGAAAATCAGACGCCACGGCGTGGAGATGACGCATCTGTCTGGTGGAAGCCATATCGGCGCGATTATGTCAGTTGCAGATATAGTGGCTGTCTTATATGCAGATGTTATGAAATATAAACCGGATGAACCGAAGTGGAATGGCAGAGACAGGTTTATCCTCAGTAAAGGACACGCAGGGGCTGCCATATATGCTGCTTTAGCTGAGGAAGGATTCTTTCCTGTAGAGGAATTAAAAACTCACTATCAGAATGGAAGCCGGCTATCCGGACATGTATCACACCATCTTCCAGGAGTTGAATTTTCCACTGGTTCACTTGGACATGGACTTTCTGCTGCTGTAGGAATGGCTTACGCTGCAAAGAAAGATGGAATTGATGATCACAATGTTTATGTAGTCCTTGGGGATGGAGAATGTGATGAAGGATCAGTCTGGGAAGCTGCTTTGTTTGCAAACCATTTTCGCTTGAACAATCTTGTAGCGATTGTAGACCATAATCATATGCAGAGCCTGGATTTCCAGGAGAACACGCTTGAGATTGAGGACTTCGGTGGCAAGTGGAGAGCTTTTGGATGGAATGTGATTGAAATCGATGGGAATGACCACGTTGAGTTGAGGGATGCTTTTGCTAAAGCGGAACAGAATAGCAAGGATGTCGTTCATAAGCCGACAGTAATTATTGCTAATACCATAAAAGGCTATGGAGTTTCGTTTATGCAGAACGATATTCTTTGGCATTATCGTTTTCCACACGATGGCTGGGAATATGACATGACAGTGACTGAATTGTTTAAGATGAAGCCTGAAGGTGTGGAGGATCCTTATACACCAAATGGCATAGCACATCCGATACATCCAACTGCCGATGACGATATCAACAATGACCATACGCTTACGCATACCTGGAACACGTCATATCCTGAAAAGATGAGAAGGGTTGAAGCACCATCGGGAAGTTGCGAGAGGGAACATGAGATATAGGACTATTTTCAGCAAGAAAATACGGATGCAAGAGGTTGATAAGAATGAGAAACACATTTGTCAGAACGCTAATAGAATTGGCAAAGAAAGATAAGAATATTGAATTGATTACTGGTGATTTGGGATTTGGTGTGTTAAAGCCGTTCTGGGAGCAATGCCCAGATCAGTTTACTAATGCGGGAATAGCAGAACAGAATATGACTACCGTTGCCGCAGGTATGGCTTTAGAAGGGAAAACAGTATTTACATATTCTATAGGCAATTTCCCAACTTTACGTTGCCTTGAGCAAATCAGGAATGACTGTGCTTATCACAATGTAAATGTAAAGGTAGTATGCATAGGCGGTGGTTTCGTATACGGCTCCCTCGGTATGAGTCATCAGGCAACAGAGGATTTGGCAATTATGCGAGCATTACCAGATGTTGTTGTTATGGCTCCAGGAGATCTTGTAGAAGCAGAAGAATGTACCAAGGCAATCGCTGCTTATGACGGAACCTGTTATTTACGTTTGGGACGTGGTGGTGAAAAACGCATTCATGAGAAGATAGACGATTTCCAGATAGGCAAGGCCGTTAAAGTAAAAGATGGAGAGAATATTGCTATATTCTCAACGGGAGCGATATTTGAGGAGATAGAGCAGGCTTATGATCTGCTGACAGCAGACGGATACCATCCCGCAGTCTACACATTTCCCACTGTAAAGCCAATCGATAAGGATGTGATTCAGAAATGTACATCCGATTTTAATTTAATTGTCACCTGTGAAGAACATAACATAGTGGGAGGATTCGGATCCGCTGTCGCTGAAGTTATGGCGGAGATGCCCAGGAAGAAAGCTTATTTGCTGCGTATTGGTCTTAATGATGAATACTCGGCGTATGTCGGTAATCAGAAGTATTTACGAAAGCAATATGGAATGGACGGCAGGAGCATCGCTGAAAAGATTATTGGAACGATAGGAGTGGAGAAATGACAGAAGGATTGGTATCGGTAGTAATTCCGGTCTATAACGTAGAAAAATTCATAGAAAAAACGATTCAATCTGTCCTGGCACAGACTTATAAAAACATCGAGATTCTTGTGATTGATGATTGTTCCCCAGATAACTCCGCAAAGATCATAAAGAGTATGGCAGAGACAAATCCGGAGATTAAGTATTATAAGCTAGATAAAAATTCGGGCGTGGCAATTGCAAGAAACAAAGGAATTGAGATTGCTCAGGGTCAGTACATAGCTTTCCTGGACAGCGATGATCTGTGGAAGCCAGATAAGTTAAGTAAAGAGTTGGATTTATTGAAGCGGACAGGCGGAGAATTTGCTTTTACCGCAATTGAAATGATTGATGAGTCTGGAAATCTGGTGAAAGGAAAACGCAAAGTCAGGGAAACGGTTGATTACAACTTTCTGCTGACAAATACGATGATAGCTACTTCGACTGTACTGCTGGATATCAGTAAGATTGGAAAATTTCAAATGCCGCTGATACGTTCTGGTCAGGATTATGCGACCTGGTTGATGCTTCTTCGAGACGATCGAATTGCATATGGGTTAGATGAAGCTTTGACACAATACAGAAGGACAGAGGGATCATTATCCTCGAAGAAAACAAAGAATTGGAAGAAAGTTTGGAATATACAGGTAAATTATGAAGGAGTAAAACCGGTGAAAGCGTATTTTAACTGCTTTTTGTATGTTTATAATGCAGTGAAAAAGTATGTGGGGCAATAGGCGATACTAAAAATCTTTATATGCTCCACATGAATACAAAGATCATGGATAGCGAGGTTACTTGCTATGTATAATGAGGTATTTGATCAGATAGGTAACAGTCAACCCAAATTAAAAATTTGGCTTATAAAAGAGGGAGAAGACCTTCCATTACTTGATAATCCACGATTGATGAGAATGGGTTCTTTGGCAAAATATTTGTCTGAGAGAGGGCATAGCGTGGTCTGGTGGGCATCAACATTTATTCATGGAGCCAAGAAATATTATATTAATCGCTATAGTACACATAGATTAAATGCCAATGAGACACTGGTATTGCTTCATTCTGACACCTACTATAAAAAGAATATTTCTTTAGCACGGATAAAATATCATCGTAATCTAGCCGGGGAATTTGCAAAACATTCAGCAGAATTTGAAACTCCAGATATCATAATGTGTGCATGGCCAACACCTCAGTTTGCTGAAGCAGCGGTGAATTATGGCGAAAAACATAGGATTCCGGTTGTGTTGGACATCAGGGATTTCTGGCCAGATATTTATTCACGTGCTTTTCCTAAAGTTCTTAGACCAATGGGACAGCTTGTATTAAGGCTAATGAAGCGTTCCTGCAGTAATACGATAAAAAGGGCAACCGGTATAGTTGGAAAAGAAATGGCGGCTCTTGAATGGGGATGTAGATATGCCGGAAGAGAGTCTGGAGAAAATGATACTGCTATTTTCATAGGTAACGAGAGAGTGAGTATTTCTGATGAGGAGCTTCAGAATAATCTCGCATGGTGGAAAACAAAGGGGGTTGATGAAGCAACATGGAATATGTGCTTTTTCAGCACATTGAGCCTTAAAAGCATAGATTTAGAAACGGTTATAAAGGCTGTTTTAAATTTGTCAAGGGATTATCCGGACATTAGATTAATTATTGGCGGAAAAGGAGACGGTGAAGAACATCTAAGGAAAGTTGCCGGAAATTCTCCGAACATTGTTTTTGGAGGGTGGCTTAATAAAGATCAGATGAACAGTGTCATGAAGATTTCCAAATGTGGTCTGTACTGTTTGAAGAACACAGAGGATTTTAAGAACACCTTTACCAACAAGGCAATCCAATATTTGCCGGCAGGCTTGCCAATTATAAATTCATTGACGGGATTTGCAAAGCAATTCCTTTCTGAGAACAGAATTGGGATCACTTATAGTGAAAATGATATCTCTGACTGCGGAGAGAAAATAAAGAGTTTATATGCAAATGAAACCATACGCAATGCAATGGCTAGTAATGCCGAAACCACTTTTAATAACGTCTTTGAGTCTTCAGTAGTTAACCAGCAATTTGAAAACTACTTTGATAGGGTGGTTTGCAATTTTAAAGGATGATCCTTGACTATTATTGAGAAATTACGAGGTGAAAAGAAATGTCTTTATATGAAAAAATAAAATTCAAAGAAGAATCATTATCAGTGGTAGGCCTTGGCTATGTAGGCATGCCTATTGCCGTAGCCTTTGCTAGAGAGGGTGTAAACGTAATAGGTTTTGACCTTAATGCAGCCAAGATAGATCTATACAAATCGGGTGTTGATCCGACACATGAGGTTGGGGATGAGACTATTAAGCACACAACAGTAGTGTTCACGGCAAACGAGGAAGATTTGAAACGAGCAAAATTTCATATTGTAGCGGTGCCTACTCCCGTAAACCAAGATCACACACCAGATTTAACACCTGTAATCGGTGCCAGCAAGATACTTGGTCGCAATCTTACAAAAAATTCTATCGTTGTATTTGAATCCACAGTTTATCCGGGTGTGACAGAGGATGTATGTGTTCCGATCCTTGAAAAAGAATCTGGATTGAAGTGTGGTGTGGATTTCAAGATAGGGTACTCCCCTGAACGAATTAATCCCGGCGATAAGGTTCATAGACTGGAAAACATTAAGAAAATCGTTTCCGGTATGGACGAGGAAGCTTTGGAAGAGATTAAGAATGTTTATGACCTTGTCATCAAGGTAGGTACATATCCTGTATCCACAATAAAGACAGCAGAAGCAATCAAAGTGGTGGAAAATAGCCAAAGAGACATTAATATTGCTTTCATGAACGAGCTCGCCATGGTGTTTGACCGCATGGGTATCGACACCAATGAGGTTGTAGATGGCATGAATACTAAGTGGAACGCTCTGGGATTTCGTCCTGGCTTAGTAGGAGGTCATTGTATCGGTGTTGATCCCTATTATTTCACCTATGAGGCAGAGAAACTTGGCTACCATAGTCAGATTATCCTGAATGGTCGTATTGTCAATGACAGCATGGGTAAGTATGTTGCTGATGCAGCAATCAAAAAGATGATTGAGGCGGGACAGGCTCCGAAAAATTCTAAAGTTGTAATTCTAGGCTTAACATTTAAGGAGAACTGTCCGGACACCAGAAACAGCAAAGTAGATGACATAATAAAACGATTGAATGAATATGGAATTGAGCCAATTGTAGTAGACCCTTGGGCGAGTGAAGCAGATGCGATGAGGGAATACGGTGTGAAATTAACAAAGTTCGAAAATATTACAGACGCAGATTGCATCATTGTTGCTGTAGCACACGATGAATTCAAGAAACTGAAACTGAATGACATAAAGAAGTTGTATTGTAATAATAAGAATGATAAAGAAAACGTGTTGTTGGATGTTAAGGGGCTTTACAAAATTGAAGAATTAACGGAATCCGGCTTGTGTTGGTGGAGGCTATAGAATTGGATAAACAACATGTACTGCATATAAACTGCAATTATATTGGAACACCGCTACACCAGACTATGGTTGAACACTTGAGTGCACTTGGGATTGACAATCTGGTTTTTGTGCCAACATATAATGCTAATACAGCAATTATTAAGGCAAATAGCAATGTCCGTGTCTGTGAATGCTTCAATAAGTGGGATAGGTTGCTTTTTGATTATAAACAGTCAAAAATCATTGCAGGCTTAGAAAAAAATCTGGAGCCAGCTGAGTTTGATTTGATACACGCATACACCCTATTTACAGATGGAAACTGTGCAAGAAAGATTTCAAAAAAGTATGGAATACCATATGTAGTTGCTGTTCGTAACACTGATGTAAATACATTTTTTAAATTAAGACCGCATTTACGAAAACGCGGAATACAGATTATGCAGGATGCTGAAGCGGTGTTTTTTCTGTCAAAAACATATCGGGATCAGGTGTTCAACCAGTATATTCCTCGAGAACTGCAAGAAGCAATGTTGAAAAAAACATATATAATCCCTAACGGTATTGATGATTTCTGGCATACTAATAAGAACAATGAGAATAGGACTATTCATTCTCCAATTCGTTTAATATATGCTGGAACAATTACAAAAAATAAGAACATTGAAGAAACACAGGAAGCAATGCATCTTTTAACTAAAAAAGGTATTGAAACTGAATTGATGGTTGTTGGTAAAATAATTGACAAAAGTATACATAAAAAAATCACAGATGATCCCCAAATTAAGTATCATTCCCCGGTTCCTAAAGAAGAGTTAATTGATTTTTATCGAAATGCAGATATTTTTGTTATGCCTTCACATACGGAATCATTCGGTTTGGTGTATGCGGAAGCTATGAGTCAGGGACTTCCGGTAATCTATACTAAATGGCAAGGATTTGATGGACAATTTGATGAAGGGGAGGTCGGTTTCCATGTAAGTGATAAACGCTACGAAGAAATTGCTGAAGCGATTGAAAGTATATGCTCCAAGTATAATGAACTGTCAGCAAATTCAGTAAAAGGAATAGAGCGTTTTAAATGGGATAGAATCTGTAAAAACTATAGAGATTTGTATAGTAAAATTTTAGAGAAATAACATATTTGAAATAAATAATGAATAGTAAGGATATAGAATTCGTAGGAAGATGAATATCGATAGATTTTTAGAAATAGAGAAGAAATACAACTTATATAGTATAGATGTGAACGGCATTAATTTTTGGATATATTTTCGCCAAAAATTGTGGAATTTTCAGATTTGCGCACAGAAATTGGAGATGACATCAGCAACTAAAATTGACAGATCCATATCAGTATTTATCAGAAGATGTCGCTATTATCTAAATACTAAAATATATAAGAATATTGATATCCTGTTTTTAAATCATTCTAGAAGAATAAAATCAGGACGGTATTATGACTGTATGTATACGGAAGAAATCAGTTCCCGATATAGTAGTACTGGTACTTTAGAGGATGCTTTTCAGCAAGTACACTTTGCCCCAAATAGAACTGCTAATTTGATGTTTACTGACAATATATGGATAAACTCTGTGGCTTATACAAAATTATTTAAGATATTCAGTAAACGCAAATATAATGAGTTCTACAAAAAAATCAAAGAACAGATTGAACCAGCGATCAAAGAGATAGAATCATTTTATTCATGGGAAGCGGATATAGATAAAATTGTATTAGAATGTTTAAATATTGTTCTTAGAGTCACATATGCTAGAGGAAAATATTTTAAAGTGTTGAAAAAGATCAATCCCAAAATGATTGTTGAAGTTGTGAACTATAGTTTTTCTAGAATGATTGTAAATGAGTACGCACATATGTATGGAATACCTGTAGTAGAATTGCAACATGGAATTATTTATAGTGAACACGCTGCATATAATTTTGCCTCGGGTTTCGATATAAAACAGTATCCGGACAAAATATTTTTATACTCGGATTTTTGGAAGGATCAAATGAGGCCCCCGATCCCCGAAAAGAATTTGATATCTGTTGGATTCCCTTTTTTTGAAAAAAGCATAAAGAAGTATTCTAATATTAAAAGGGATGATAATAGAATAACAATTTTATTTATCTCACAATGGACAATAGGGGAACAGTTAAGTGAACTTGCCGTAGAATTGTCAAATGCTTTGCCAAAAGATGGCTACCGCATAATCTATAAACTTCATCCTTCAGAATATGGAGATTGGAAAGAAAAGTACAAAAAATTAGATGAATCAAATGTTGAAGTGATTCATGATAATGAATACAGCATTTATAAATATTTTGCTGAAAGTGACATACAAATCGGAGTATATTCTACTGCTATTTACGAGGGTTTGGGCTTCGATTTATTAACTCTAATAATGATGATTGGACACTATGATACGATGGAGCCGTTGGTAAATGCCGGGTATGCGCAATATTTTGATAGCTGCGATGACGTGTTAGATGTGCTGAAGCATTACGATAAAGATAAAAAAACAAATGCTGTTTTTCCTTTGTGGAAAACGAATGCTTTAAATAATATAACAGAAGAGATCAACAAGGTCTTAATCTCTTCAGAAGGGAATGCAGATGAAGATTAAATGTTCTAGAGCGGAAGCATGCTACATTTTATATACTATGGTATTCATTTTATTTGCTCTTTGTGGAGGATTTGTCAGCTATAAAGTTGAAATGTATTTTGTAATGATTACGTACTTCTGGTTGTTTGCTTTGGTGTACGTTAAAGAAGGAAAAACTATATCACTATATCTGGTATTTTTGGTCACATATTTTCTCTTCCTTCTTGCGAGAGTATTTCTAAACTGTATTGGCGTATATGATCTAACAGAGTTGAATTTATACCAAAATAGCCACATGTCAAATGAAGTGGCAATGGAGACATTGAGCGTAATTACAATTTTCTTAATTGGTACATCATATGCTTGGATAATTATAAGAAATAAACATAAAAACAGATATATTTTTTCTGCTGTTAATAGATATAGCGATGATATAAAGCTGCCGAAAACAAGACTTAATGACCTTTTGAAGGCTGCCTATTTTGTGTTCATTATTCTACATGGTGCAAAAAATGTATATAGATTAGGATATGTTGCTATTTATGGATATAAGCTTTTGTTTAATGGAGGTATGAGTGCTATAGGATATCCTGCAATTCTTACGGGCGCAGCTACGATATCAGAATTTTTGTTTGTTGTCTTAATGTACTACAACAGAGATAAAAAGTCTTTTAAATTATACGGTGGATCCATGCTGGTCGTGTACATGTTGGGGTTTCTTACTGGTCAAAGAGGCCCAGCAATTATATTTCTAATATATCTGATTTTTTTATGGTCAACATATTATGAACCAATTAGAATCTGGAATAAAAAATTAATTGCTGTTGTTATAATCCTTCCAATATTCATTCAGGGCATGTTTAAGATGCGTAATAATATAGAGTTTTCATGGGACGCATATTTTGGAGACAATTTGTATTTTTCTATGCTTGAAGATACAGGAGCAATTATTAATGTGGTCGCTTACTGTGTTATGTATGGAGCGCAATTTACAAACAAGGTTCCATTCTTATTAGGATATTTTGTTGATTTTTTTAAAGCGGAACCAGCAGGACAAGTAATAGAGGATATAACAGAAGGAAATTATCTTGGAGATCATTTAATGTATCATCTGGATTCGACAAGATACTTCTTTGGGAATGGAACAGGAACATCAATTGTTGCTGAAACCTATTGTACCGCATTTTTAAGCTTATTATTGACTTTAATATTGGCATTTTTAATCACGTATTTCGTACTCAAAGTTGAAAAAAACATGTATCATTCATTACCTCTTTTTGGGGTGGCATATTATTTGCTTAGAAATTTCATTTATTCTCCTAGAGATTCGATTTTTAAGGATTTAAGAAGCATGGTTTTTGTGTTTCTTGGCTGTTTAGTTATTTCATTACTTAGCGAGAGAGTTTCTTCTAAACAAGTAGTACATAGACGGTTGTGACTACATTTTCGCTTTAGTAAATACATTTCACTATGGAAGGGTAGAGTATTATGGAATTATACAGTGTAGGGCGGCGTAATTTGATTAGGTTTGTTAAATTTGTTCGTCGAACTTATTGGACATCACGTGCTAAATTGAAATGTAAATCATACGGTGAAGAGTTGCGAGTAAATTACAAATGCCATTTCACAAAGAATACTGTTTTTGGGAGCCATGACAATTTTAATGGCATGAAAATTCAGGGGGAGGGTATTGTTAGGTTCGGAAATTATTTTCATTCTGGTGAAGATTGCCGAATTATTACTGATATCCATAATTTTGATTTTGGAACAGAGATCCCTTACGATTCCACAAAAATAGTCAAGGATGTTATAATAGGCGATTTCGTATGGATAGGAACTTGTGTAATTATTTTAGGCGGAGTTGAAATTGGCGAGGGAGCCATTATTCAGGCAGTGTTGTTGTTTCTGATATTCCGCCGTACTCAATTGCTGGAGGAGCTCCAGCAAAGGTATTTAAGATGAGAGATGTGGGACATTTTTTAGAATTAAAACAACAAGGAAAATTCCATTAAACAATTTATATTTCACAAGACTTTTTGCTGTTATAGAGTTGATTATCTATTGCTCACGAATAATTTGGTAGCGTAAAGCGGATTATGAAAAAATCGAACCTCTTTCCTTGGTGCTGACCGATTCTATTTTACTTACGAAAACCCCGTCAAGGCTGAATTTAACAGGCTTTCAGCCCGGCCTTGACTGAGTTCCCGACGTAAAATTTTGGTCGCCCAAGCCAAAGAAAGGAGAGGTAATGAATATTCTGCGATGACAGAGCCACCTAATCTTCTCAGATAGAGCCATAGAATCTAATGTACGGAGCCCTTAGTCTGCTAAAGAGATCCATCTGTTGAACTTGGTAATTTTCATTGCAGTATAGCAGGAACATGTCAAGGATGCCGTAGGCATCGCTATTTGTGACATGTCCTTGATATGTTTCTGCTATGCTGCTACCATTGGATCATTCAACAAATCATGACTTTATAATGTGGCTCTCACTAACGAATTGTATGGCTCTGAAGCAGCAGAATACTGAGGTAAAAGTTCATAGACCCTGAAAGCCTTGATTTTATTGGGGCTGAACCGATTTTGGACGTATAAAGTTGACACTACCAATAATTTAGAGGAGGTAAAATTATGTACAAGAAACCTTTTGTTATCGCTGAAGCGGGCTGCAACCATATGGGACAGATGGAGATTGCCAAGGATTTAATTGAAACAGCCGCACATTTCTGTAAAGCGGATGCCATTAAATTTCAAAAGCGTTGCCCGAAAGAATTGTTGACACCAGAGCAATATAATGCCCCGCATCCGAATCCGGCAAACTCTTATGGTGACACTTATGGTGCTCATCGTGAATTCTTGGAATTCACTGTGGATCAGCATGCACAGCTGAAAGAATGGTGTGAGGAAGCTGGTATTATTTATTCTACTTCTGTTTGGGATATGACCAGTGCTAAGGAGATCGCTTCTCTTGAACCTCAGTTTATAAAGATACCTTCTGCTTGCAACACACATTTTGAGATGCTTCAGTGGCTCTGTGATAACTACGAAGGTGAAATCCAGCTTTCTTTCGGCATGACAAGCCATGAGGAAGAGGAACAGATAGTTCAGCTATTCGAGAAAAACGGAAGGTCAAAAGATTTAGTACTCTTTAATTGCACTTCCGGATATCCCGTACCATTTAAGGACGTTTGTCTTTTAGAAATTACAAGGATGCGAGAAGCTTATGAAAATCGAGTAAAAGCAATTGGTTTTTCAGGTCACCACCTTGGTATAGCTGTGGATGCGGCTGCCTATACACTTGGTGCAAGCGTTATTGAGCGCCATTACACTTTGGACAGGACATGGAAAGGTACGGATCATGCCGCTTCTCTTGAGCCGGATGGTGTCCGCAAATTGGTAAAAAACCTGAATGCTGTACACGATGCTCTCACTTATAAAAATACTGAAATACTTCCTATTGAGCAGGTTCAGCGGGACAAGCTGAAGTATCGTAAGCACTGATGATAGGGGTTGTATTTGGAGTACCATTATGGAATTGAGAAATAAACTGAAACCTTTTATAATTGAATACAATAAAACGGTTTTAGAAGCTTTAAAAAAAATAGACCAAAATAAAAAAGGCTTTCTCATAGTCATTGGAATAGACAATTCCGTAGCAGGAGTTCTGACGGACGGCGACATTCGAAGGGCTTTTATAAAAGGGAAATCGATAAACGATGCCATTAAGGAAATTTATATAAGGAGTTTTAAATCACTCAAACCCGCGGACGGTATAGCCGGAGCAATTGAGCTTTTTAAAAATGAGGCTATTAAATTTCTTCCGGTTATAGATGATAATGGAAAGTTACTTAACATTATAACTAAAAGCCAAATGCATGCCTTGCTCCTTCAGGATAAACATGCTGATCTTACATTTGATTTTCTGACTCTTGATGAAAGTATTGTAGATTACGAGATTTATCAAAGACCGTGGGGATTTTATAAGACCACAGTCATGAATGATTACTTTCAGTCAAAAGTTATTTGTGTGAATCCTAAGTCGCAACTTAGCCTTCAGTCACACAATCACAGGGAAGAACACTGGATTGTGGCCCATGGAATTGGTACGGTTCAAGTAGATCAGTCCGTAATCGACGTAAAGTGTGGAAGTTCTATATTTATCCCGAAAGGTTGTAAGCATAGGTTGACTAACACGGATGTAAAAGAGTCGCTTATAATTACGGAAGTGCAGATTGGCGATTACTTTGGGGAAGATGATATCTATAGATATGAAGATATTTATGGAAGGACTTGACACATATGAATAAGCGAATTAGGCTTTTGACAGACATGGATTGATTTTGTAAAAGGTCTGCTAATTTTACTTATTGTCTTAGACCCTTCTTTGGCAGGAGATAAAGGAGCTAACCTAGATATCATCGGCGTATCTCACTATTTTATTACGCTATCTACATGCCGATTTCCGGCTTACGAAGCAAGAGACCTGTTATGCTTAAAAAAGCAATCAAGAATTATCTTATACCATATATCCTTTTTGATATTTTATATATGGTGTAGTTATTGTTAAGAGAGGAAGTGGTAGAATCGAATGTCTTGCTTCCCACATATTATTAGCTGTTGGTAGAGTCATACTTCTTTATCCTATATTTTATATCTCGGTTATCTCATTCCAATTACATCGCTGGGGAAAATACGAAAGAAGAACAATTTAAAGGCCATAAGTATTATTTTAGGGTTATTTTGCATAGTAATAGAAGCAATTTTTTTAAATAACGGTATTGTAGATGTAATATGGGCAACACATGACTATTCAGCTGTGCTGAAAGACTATTTCCTTAAAGTTGTTTAAATCTATCTATTTTGTTATTTGTGAATTTGCATTCTTATGTGCTGTAGTCCCATCTAAGGTAACTTTTATTAATAGATGGGGCAGAAATTCGTTCTATGCCTATTTAATACATCCTTTTTTAGTGGATATTATCAAAGCAATATTCAATAGGATAGGTATAGTAAACACAGGAATTACATTTATTTTGTACGATGTTTTTGCAATCTTTATAACAGACATTTTATCAAGAAATTCCATAAAAGAATGTACGATATAATGTGAAACACAATCGTAATATTGCCATGAGTTAATAATGATTCTTTTTGATTTGGTGAAAATAGCAACTTTATTATGGGAAACGTAAAGAACGCAGACAATTTTATAGTATAATAATGTGTAAATTATAATTGCTTTTTTACTGCTATTTAATTTCGACATAGGAAGGAGCCCCGCTATGAATGTAGCATTTATTCCTGTAAGAGGTGGGAGTAAATCTATCCCATTAAAGAACATAAAGCCTATTAATGGAAGACCACTTGTTTACTGGACAATCAAGGCAGCATGTGACTGCAAATATATAGATATGGTATACGTGGCCACAGACAGCGAAAAAATTCGTGGGACGGTTAGTATGCTTAAAGAAGGGAGCGAATCAGACATTTTTACTAAATGTACAGTGATTGATCGTTCCCCGGAATCTGCTTCAGATACTGCATCAACAGAATTTGCGATGATTGAATTTGCTGAAAAATACGAGTTTGACAATATAGTACTAATTCAGGCGACGTCGCCGCTATTAAGGAGCAATGACATTGATCGTGGCTTTGAAGCTTTTTCGGATAAAGAGTGTGATAGTGTACTATCTGTTGTAAGGCAAAAAAGATTCCATTGGAAGAATGACGAGAATGGATTTGCTTATCCGACTAACTATGATGTTTTCAATCGTCCACGTCGGCAGGAATTTGACGGGTATCTTGTTGAAAACGGAGCTTTTTACATTACTTCAAAAAATAATCTTTTAAAGTATAAAAACCGTTTATCCGGGAATATAAAAACCGTTGAAATGGATCAAGATACTTTTTTTGAGATAGATGAACCAAGCGACTGGGTAATTATTGAAGCCCTAATGAAAAAGAAGGGCCTCGTTGCCCCTTTAGAAATTCCGCAAATTAAAATGTTCTTAACAGACTGTGATGGATGTCTAACAGATGGTGGTATGTATTATTCTGAACATGGGGATGAGCTTAAGAAATTTAATACACGCGATGGTATGGGCTTTTCTCTTTTAAGAAATGAAGGAATTCTAACTGGTATAATTACAAGTGAAAATGTTGAATTAAACAAGAGACGCGCCGAAAAACTTAAATTGGATATACTAAGATCTGGATGTAAAGACAAGCTATCTGAGATTAAAAAGCTTTGCGAAGAATATCAGGTTGCCTTAAGAAATGTTTGCTACATAGGTGATGATATTAATGATTTAGAAGCAATTAAAGCTGTTGGTTATGGATGCTGCCCGGCGGATGCGGTTCAAACGGTTAAACAGTCTGCTGATTACGTTACAAGTGTCAAGGGTGGAGATGGCGTGATCAGGGAAGTAGTCGAGAAGATTATTAAATAGAGGCGTTTTCAAGAATGGAAAAAAAAGATGGCTTGAAGCAAATTTTATCCAACACATTATGGATGCTCTTTGATAAAGTATTTATTTTAATTTTGAATCTTGTTGTCACGGTACAGATAGCTAACTACTATGGATCTCTAGGATATGGAACATACCAGTATGCAGTAAGTGTAGTTGCACTTTTTGAGGTGCTAGTTACCTTTGTTGATGGCAGAGTCGTTAAAAAGAGATATACAATGGAGAATCCAGATGACCTTGTTTGGAATGCTACAATAACAAGATTGCTGTTTTCATTTCTCTCCTTGGTTGGAGGTATTGTATATCTTCTGTTTTGTGGAGAAGACAAAGAATATCTAACTATTTTTCTTATACTTTTGGTAAATGCAATTGTTATCAACCTCCGATTTGGAATGCAAAATAGATATGAATATCTGTTGAAATCGAAGAAGGTCATTATAGCTAGTAATGTTGGGCTTACAATAGGTGGCGTTCTTCAGTTAGTAGCTGTGGCATTCTATTTTCCTATTATTGCAATCGCTGCTATAACAGCTTTATCATCTTTTATTAGTCTAGTCATTGTTTATGTACAATATAAAAGGGAATTTGGAAAACTTGTTCAAGGCAAGTATAGGGGGGATTTAGTAAAGGATCTCGTGTCAGAAAGTCTTCCTCTTGCTATAGCGGCTTCTTGTGCAATTATTTACTCTCGATGTGATTCCATAATGGTTGGAAACATGCTTTCTAAAGAGGCGGTTGGAATTTATTCTATTGCTGTTAAAATTATCAATGTAGTTCAAATAGGAATAGCACCTATACGAGAAAGTGTATATCCTAAAATGATTGAACTATATAGTAGGGATAAACAACATTATATAGAAAGATACATACAAATTTCTTCTATTATGACATGGATTTATATAATTGGTGTATCTCTTTCTTTTATAGTTCTTCCTTATGCATTCCGCTTTTTAAACGAAGAATATGCAGAGGCATTTCCAATTTATCAGGTTTATGTAATTGGTACATTTTTCATGTACAATGCAGCGTTACGGGCAGGCCATTTTACCTTGATAAATCGAGGAAATATATTGATGTACTCTCAGATTGTTAGTGTAATATTAAATATTGTCTTAAACTATGTTCTTATAAATGCAATGGGGATTTATGGCGCAGCAATTGCCACTTCAATAACCCAGGGGATTAGTCTTTTGGTTTCTAATTTGTTTTTTGGAAAGGATGGAAAAGAGGTATTTATTTGGCAAATTAAAGCATTAAATCCTATACATATTTTCAAACGTAACAAATGAAAAATTGAAGAATTCGTAGTTTTTTGAATTATTTAGATAAATTTAAAAAATGTAATTTGGATTCTGTAAAATATTCTGTTGTATTCACCAGCTTC
>ULOS01047829.1_pt1 | contig 17149 bp, 14 predicted proteins | sample 1952701 | NCBI WGS metagenome assembly ULOS01 (sample SAMEA4835607, study PRJEB28245) | human gut metagenome | biome: gut microbiome; material: fecal sample | place: Denmark | collected 2008 | reverse complement strand
TTTATTATTTAAATTATGGATATATCCCCTCTTGCAAAAAAAATCTAAACTTAAAAAATAAAATATCACTTGAATCAAAAGTAGAAATCTGATAAAATAGCTAAAAACAAAAGAAGCATTATATAGAGCAAAAAGGAGGCAAAAATGAGAATTAGATATAAAAAATGGGCAAGACCAGAATTAGAAGCAAGCAATTTTTACGAAGATAATCCAGAAGAATGGAAAGGAAAATGGAAAGAACATTTTAAAAATCCAGAAAATCCATTTATGATAGAACTGGGATGTGGCAAAGGACAGTTTATATCTAACTTAGCAATAGAAAATCAAAATATAAATTATTTAGCTATTGATTTAGTAGATGCAATGTTAGGATTAGCCAAAAGAAATGTTGAAGAAGTATATAAAGAAACGAATAAAGAGCCTGAAAACATTTTACTTACTAGATTTGACATAGAAAGAATAAATTTAATACTAGAAAAAGCAGATAAAGTTGAAAGAATATATATTAACTTCTGCAATCCTTGGCCAAAAGGAAAACATAGAAAGAAAAGGCTAACACATAGTAGACAGTTAGAAAAATATAAAGAATTTTTGAAACCTGAATCTGAAATATATTTTAAAACAGATGATGACAGCTTATTTGAATCAAGCTTAATATATTTTAAAGAAAGTGGATTTGAAATATTAAAAAAGACATATGATTTACACAGTGAACCAATATTTGAAAAGAATATTGAAACTGAGCATGAGAAGATGTTTTCAGAGCAAGGAATAAAAATTAAAGCTTTAATTGCGAAATTAAAATAAGGAAGATGAGATAATGAATGAAAAAGAAGTCATAGAGAATAAAAATAATAAGGATTTTGTATTAAAGGCAGTAAGTGAAAATGGAAAATTTTTAGATTTAGTATCTCCGGAATTGCAAGATGATAAAGAAGTTGTAATGACAGCTTTAGGACAAGATGCAGAGGCTTTGGAATTTGCTAGTCTTAATTTAAAAAATGATAAAGAAGTTATTATGAAAGGAGTAGAAGGAGCTCCTTGGACAGTATGCTATGCTTCTGAGACGTTGAGAGAAGATAAAGATGTTATTAAACAAGCTTGTAAAAGTTATGGACAAGCTTTATATTTTGCAAGCAAGGAAATAAGAGATGATAGAGAAATAGTAAAATTAGCAGTAGAAAATAAAGGTATAATAATAAAATATGCAAGTGAAAGATTAAGAAATGATAAGGAACTTGCAATAATTGCAGTAAAACAAAATAAACAAGCATATCATTTTATTTCTCATGAATTACAACAGGATGAAGAGATAAAGAGTTTAATGTAGATAAACAGATTGGATATTTAAAACAATAATTTAAAGCACAAGATTTAAAAAAATACTTGTGATTTTTATATTTTACTTATATAATGTATGTAAAATAGAATAAGGAGGAAAAAATGTCATTTATAGAAGAAATAAAACAAAGAGCAAAACAAGATATAAAAACTATAATACTTCCAGAAGCACAAGATATTAGAACATTAAAAGCAACAGAGCAGGTATTAAAAGAAGGATATGCAAAAATTATTTTAGTAGGAAATAAAGAAGAAATTGAAGAAAAAGCACTTGAAAATAAAATTGATATATCAGGAGCACAAATAATAGAGCCAACAAACTCTGAAAAATATGAAGAATATGTAAATTTATTATTTGAATTAAGAAAGCAAAAAGGAATGTCATTAGAAAAAGCAAAGGGGTTAGTAAAAGATCCTGTATATTTTGGAATGTTAATGCTTAAAGATGAAAAAAGCGAAGCGGATGGTTTGGTATCAGGAGCAATTCATTCAACAGCAGATACATTAAGACCAGCATTACAAATATTAAAAACAGCTCCAGATACAAAGTTAGTTTCAGCATTTTTTCTTATGACTGTACCAGATTGTGAGTATGGCGAAAATGGAACTTTTATATTTGGAGATTGTGGATTAAATGAAAACCCAGATGATGAAGCATTGTCTGAGATTGCAATATCATCAAGTAAAAGTTTTAGACAATTAGTAGGAAAAGAACCAAAAGTTGCAATGCTTTCGTATTCTACTTATGGTAGTGCTAAATCAGAATCTACAGAAAAGGTAATAAGAGCAACTGAAAAAGTTAGGGAAAAAGACAAAAATTTATTAGTAGATGGAGAACTTCAATTAGATAGTGCTATTATACCAGAAGTAGCTAACTTTAAAGCACCAGGAAGTCCTATTGAGGGAAATGCCAATGTATTAATATTCCCGGATTTGAATGCAGGAAATATTGGATATAAATTAGTACAAAGATTAGGAAAAGCAGAAGCATATGGACCACTTTGCCAAGGAATAGCAAGACCAGTAAATGACTTATCAAGAGGATGTACTAGCAATGATATAGCAGGAGTTATTGCAATAACAGCAGTACAAGCACAAGAAAAATAGTTGATTCATAATAGATATGAAACTAATAAAAATAAAAAAGGTCAATCTATTTTAAAATATAGATTTTGATCATTAAGGAGAGAGTATGAAAGTTTTAGTTCTAAATTCTGGTAGTTCTTCTTTAAAATATCAAGTGATAGATATGGAAACAGAGGAAATGCTAGTAAAAGGTTATTTTGAGAGAATAGGTCAACCAAATTCTTTTTTAACACATAAAGTAAAAGGAGTAAAACATAAATTTGAACATCAAGCCCAAAACCATGAACAAGCAATTAAGTTTGTATTAAGCAGGCTTACAAATGATCATTATGGAGTAATAAAAGATTTAAATGAATTAGCAGGAATTGGACACAGAGTAGTACATGGTGGAGAAAAATTTTCAGATGCAGTTATAATTGATGATAATGTAATTGAAGAAATAAAAAGATGCAGTGAATTAGCACCATTACATAATCCAGCAGCTATCCTTGGAATGGAAGCTTGTAGAAAGGTAGTACCAAATGTGAAGATGGTAGCAGTATTTGATACAGCATTCCACCAAACTTTGCCAAAGGAAAGATATATATTTCCAATACCATATGAATATTATGAAAAATATAAAGTAAGAAAATATGGATTTCATGGAACTTCTCATCAATATGTATCTCAAAGAGTTGCAGAGTTAATGCAAAAGGACATAAAAAAATTAAAAATAATAAATTGTCATTTAGGCCAAGGTGCAAGTGTATGTGCAATTCAAGATGGTAAGTCAGTTGAAACAAGTATGGGACTTACACCTCTTGGCGGAATAGTTATGGGAACAAGAAGCGGAGATTTAGATCCATCTGTTGTAACTTATATAATGCAAAAAGAGGGATTATCATATAAAGAAGCAGAAGAAATTTTAAACAAAGAATCAGGAGCATATGGTGTATCAATGGTATCAGTAGATTTTAGAGATATAGAAGTAGATGCTGAATCAGGAGGACATCATGCAAAACTAGCTTTAGATATATTTCATGATACAGTTGCAAGTTATATAGCAAAATGTATGGTAGCTATGAATGGAGTAGATGTAATAACATTTACAGCAGGTGTAGGTGAAAAAGGACCATTATCAAGAAAGGCAATCTGCGAAAAATTGGAATTTTTTGGAGTGAAAATTGATGAAGAAAAGAATAAAACAAGAGGAGAAGAAGCAGAAATATCATCTAAAGATTCAAAAATAAAAGTTTATACAATACCTACAAATGAAGAATTAATGATAGCAAGAGAAACAATGAGACACTTGAGGGACAGGTCTTAAATGTCTCATTGTCAATGTAGAAACTATGTAAAGTATATTTATATTTATTAAATGAGACATTTAAGACCTGTCCCTCAAGTGTCTCAAAGAAAGGAAGAGTAAAAAATGAAGATTTTAGTATTAAATTGTGGTAGTTCATCACTAAAGTATCAATTAATTGATATGGAAACAGAGGAGGTCCTAGCTTCTGGAAAATATGAAAGAATTGGAGAAAAAGAAGCTTTTATTACACACAAAGCACAAGGAAAGAAAGTAGAGATTAAAAAGCCAGCATATGATCATAAAGAAGCTATTGAGTTTACATTAGCTCAACTTACTAATCCAGAATACAAAGTAATTGATAGTTTGGATGAAGTAGAAGCTATTGGACATAGAGTTGTTCACGGAGGAGAAATATTTAAAGAATCAGCAGTAATTGATGATAAAGTAATAGAACAAATTGATGAATGTTCAGAGTTTGCACCATTACACAATCCAGCGGCTATTCTTGGGATGGAAGCTTGTAAGAAAGTTATGCCTGGAAAACCAATGGTAGCAGTATTTGATACAACATTCCATCAAACTATGCCTAAAGAAAAATATGTTTACCCAATACCATATGAATATTATAAAAAATATGGAGTAAGAAAATATGGTGCTCATGGAACTTCACATATGTATGTTTCACAAAGACTTGCTGAAATTGAAAATAAAAATATAGAAGATTTAAAAATTGTAACTTGTCATTTGGGTCAAGGTTCTAGTATTTGTGCAGTAGATGGCGGAAAGTCAATCGATACAAGTATGGGACTAACACCATTAGGTGGAATTCCAATGGTAACAAGAAGTGGAGATTTAGACCCATCTGTTTTAACATATCTTATGAAAAAAGAAAATATATCAGCTGCTGAAATGGAAAATATATTAAATAAAAAATCAGGAGTTGCTGGAATATCAGGATTAGCTCCAGATTTTAGAGTTATTGAATTAGAATCATATGAGGACAATGAAAGAGCAAAAATTGCTATGGAAAGTTTTAAATATGCAGTTGCAAGTTATATTGCTAAATATGCAGTAGCTATGAATGGAATTGATTATATAGTATTTACAGGAGGAATAGGAGAAAATCAAATTAATATTAGAAAAGGAATTTGCGAGAAATTAACTTTTATGGGAGTAGACGTAGATGCGGATGCAAACAATATGAGAGGCGAAGAAAAAGTGATTTCTAAACCAGATTCAAAAGTTAAGGTGTATGTAATACCTACAAATGAAGAACTAATGATAGCAAAAGAAACACAAAGGCTTGTAAATATTATATAATAAATGGAGGAATTCAACATGAAATTTGAATTTGATGAAGATGAATTAGATTTTAAAAATGAAATAGAATTAATGAATCTTCAAAGGAAGATGCAAGAAAATCAATTTACAAGAAATCAGAGTATAGGATTTAATATGGATGCATTATATAACCTAGCAAATAAAGACGAAAATAAATAGACAAATATATGTTACATAGGAAGAGGATGTTATGAAAAAAGTTATAATAGATATACTAAAGAAATACAAATGGGAAATATTATTACAGGTTATATTGCTTCGGAATAAATATATATTTATTAACATATCCAGCCAAAATTATTGGTAATATAGTGGATATGCTATATGATATAAAAGCAAATAAACAAAATATTATAAACAATACATATTACCTTTTAGGAATATGTATTGTCTTGTTAATTGTAAGAATACCTTGGAAATATTTTGAAACAAGCATTTCTAGAAAATTTGAAAAAGATATAAAGATAAAATTATTTCAGAGATTTTTAAAATTAAAATTAAAAGATATACAAAATATAAAAAATGGAGAGATTATGTCTTATTTTATGAAAGATATAAACGAAATCAGAACGACTATGCGTAGAATTTTATCTCATGGGACAAGAATAATTTTTATATTTGTTATTGCAACATTTCAAATGATACAAGGAGTAAATCTACAATTAACAATTGCTATTATGATTCCTATTATTATAGGATGTTATTTAGTTGTTGTCATTAAAAAATATGTAGAAATTAGTTTTAAAAAAGCACAAGACAGATTTACTGAAATGTCAGAATACATTCAAGAAAGTACAGATAGTATAAGAACAACAAAAGCTTATTCTTGTGAAGGAGAACAATTAAAAGAATTTATTAGAAAAAATAGAAAAGTACGACAAAGTGATAATACAGTTGATATTTATTCTAATTTATTAACTATGTGTTTAAATATGTGTTTTGGAATATGTTATGCAATTTCTTTGTTATATGGTTCTAGGTTAGTAATAGATGGAACGATAACAATAGGAGAATTGGTTACATTTAATGGTTATATTGCTTTATTTGTAAATCCAGTTATTTGGCTTCCACAATTGATCTCAAGATTTAAAAGAGCACAGATATCATATCATAGATTAGAAAAAATGTATGAATTAGAACCAGAAAAGTTAAATGAAAAAAGTTTGCCAAAAGAAAGATTAGAAGGAAATATAAAAATACAAAACTTGAGTTTTAATTATCCAGGAATGATTGATAAGGCGTTAGAAAATATTAATATAGAAATAAAAAAAGGACAAACATTAGGAATTATAGGTACAATAGGCAGTGGAAAAACCACTTTAATGAATTTGTTAGAAAGACTATATAGTGTACCAGATGGAAAAATAAAAATTGATGGTAAAGATATTAATCAAATACCTATAGAAACTCTAAGAAACAATATATGTTATATTACTCAGGATAATTTCTTATTTTCATCTACATTGAAGGAAAATATTAGTTTATTTAGAGATGAATATGATGATGAAGAAATCAAAGAAAGTACTAAAAAAGCTATTGTGTATGAAGATATAAAAAAGATGCCAAAAGGAATTGAAACAGTAATAGGAGAAAGAGGAGGAGATTTATCAGGAGGACAGAAACAGAGAGTATCTATTTCTAGAGCATTCTTAAAAGAAAGTAGGATATTAATTTTTGACGATACTTTTTCTGCGTTAGATAACAGAACATCCGAAAAATTGATAGAAAATATTAAAGAATTATCTTCTGAAAAAACTTGTATTATTATTTCAAACAAGGTATCAGATGTAAAATATAGTGATAAAATTATTGTATTGGATAAAGGAAACATAGTTGAAGAAGGTACACATGAACAGTTGATACAAAATGAAGGAATTTATAGTGGATTTTACAATCAACAATCAACAAAAGCAGAACCTAGTTTTTTGGTATAATATTATAGTGAAGGAGAAACAAATGAAAAATAAAACATTACAAAGAGTTTATAAAATGTTAAAACCACAAACAAAGGCAATAATTATCATATCAATTTTATCAATTATTATTAATATTGGAGAAGTAATAAAACCATATTTGATTAAGATTGTTATGGATGACTATTTGAGTAGTGGATTATGGCAAAAAGGAATTATATCAATAGGAATTATAGGATCTATTTATATTGCTATTGTATTAATAGGAAATATTTTAGATTTTATAGTAACTACTTCAACAAGCATGATGGGAGAAAACGTTATTTACTCAATCAGAAATAAATTATACAAATATATTCAATATACTAATATTCCTTTTCATGATAAGACGCCATCTGGAACGTTGTTTGTTAGAATTACAAGTGATGTAGAAGATATTACAACTCTTTTTAAAGATGTTATTACAACATTTGTAAAAGATATAGTATTGATTATTGTATTTGCAACAATGATGCTAGTACTTGATTATAGACTAGCATGCTTATGTTTTTTACTTGTTCCATTTGTTATTTTTACATCAATTTTGATTACTAAAATTAGTAATCAAGTACAAGAATATTCTAAAAAAGTAAAAACAAAGTTAAATATATTTTTAGCAGAATCAATTTATGGTGTAAAATTAATAAAAATATTTAATAGACAAAAAGAAAAGGAAAAGGAATGTGAAAAGCTATGCAATAAGTTTTGGAAATCAAGAGTTCCAACAGCATTTACAGAGGGCTTTTTAGTTGCGTTTATGTTGATATTTGAAAATTTAGGAGTATCAATTATTATATGGGCTACTATAAATCATTTATTTGGAATTAGTTTAGAAGTAGGTGTTATTTATATATTTATTACTTATATAAAGCAAATATTTGAACCGATTAATCGTATTGTAGAAAATTTTGAAACGATACAAGAAGCATTAGTTTCAGTTAATAAAATATATGACATTTTAGAACATAAAGAATATCTAGAAGATTTTGAAGATGGAATCAAATTAAAAGAAATAAAAGGAAAAATTGAATTTAAAAATGTGTGGTTTGCTTATGAGGGAGAGAATTGGATTTTAAAAGATGTAAGTTTTACAATTGAACCTGGACAGAGTATAGCTTTGGTTGGCAAAACTGGTTCAGGAAAAACAACAATTATTAATTTAATTAATAGATTTTATGAAGTGCAAAAAGGAGAAATTTTATTAGATGGTATAAATATAAAACAAATTAATTTACGTTTGCTTAGAAAAAAAGTAGGAGTTATTCTTCAAGATCCATTTATTTTTGCCAAAACAATTAAAGAAAATATAGAATTAAATGAAAATTTATCAGAACAGGCAATCATGGAAACAATAAGACTATCATCAGCAGAAAAATTCATAGAATCTCTTCCAAATGGTATATATGAAATAGCGCAAGAAAGGGGAAGTTCATTCTCAGCTGGACAAAAACAATTATTAGCTTTTGCAAGAATATTTGCTCATAATCCATCTATATTTATATTAGATGAAGCAACAGCAAATATTGATACTCAAACAGAAGAACTAATTCAAAAGTCAATTGATAAAATATCAAAGGAGAAAACATCTATCTTTATTGCTCATAGGCTTTCTACTATTATTAATGTAAACAAAATTATAGTATTGGATAATGGAAGGATTATTGAAGAAGGAAGTCATAAGGAACTGATAAATATTCCAAATGGATATTATAATAAATTATATAATGCATATTATGAAAGTTTAACTGCATAATTACTATAATAAAAAAGATAAAAAAATTAATTTTTTATCTTTTTTATATTGACAACAACTAGAATATATGATTAAATATCAACTATAAGCAAAAGGACAAGTTTTACTTATTAATTACTACGAAGGGAGGTGAATTTATGGAAGAAAATGTTACAATTATGACTGTATTACAGGAACTTAGAGAATTTAGAAACGAAAATAACAAGCGTTGGGAAGAAAATGATAGACACTGGGAGGAAAACAACAAGTGCTGGGAAGAAAATGATAAACGCTGGGAAGAAAACGATAAGCGATGGGCTCAGAATGAAAAACGTTGGATACAAAATGAAAAAATATTAGAATTAATGGACAGCAGATTAGATTTGGCAGACAGTAGGCTAGATTCTATAGAAAAAGTAGTATCAAATTTAGAGGAAGAAAGAAAAAGAGACAGAAAAGAAATTTTAGATGTTTTAGATACAATGCAAAAAAGCATTGATAAACAATTTAAAAATATGCACAATTATATGAATGCTCAATTTGAAAAGTTTGATGCAATAAGCGCAGTAAATAACATAGAACATACTGAATTCAAGCAGTTACTTCAAGCATATGGAATTAGAATGAATTTACAAAACTCTAGAATAGTACATTTAGAAGATTGGAAAAATGGATTAGAGGATAATGATATAATATTAGCTCATTAAAAAATATTAATAAAAGTAAATAATAAGTAATAATATAAGAAGTATAAAAAATAATAAAAAATAAATAATTAAAGTATTGCAAAACATAAAAAATGTGATATAATATTTAACATAAATGAAAAAACTATAACAAGGACACGGTAAATAATTAAATATCTTAAAGAGAGCCAAAGGTTGGTGTGATTTGGTAAGTAAAAATTATTTATTATCACCTTAGTTTGTTACTAGTTGAAAAGATAAAGTAAGCTAGTCGTATACCTGCGTTAAAGGGAAAAGAGAGAGTGGATTGTATTGTAAAAAATATATATTTACTAACTTAGGTGGTACCGCGGAATAGAAAAATCTTTTCGTCCTAATAAAAAATTAGGATGAAGAGATTTTTTATATTCTTTAGAAATCTTTTAAAAGATAAGTGTCAAAAAACAAATAGCCCAAACAGGGAGAAGGAGGAGTTTTATGTATAAAAAAGTAGAATTGAAAAATGGATTTGTTGGCATGGAACATGAAGTAGCTAAAAAATGGAAGGAAAAAGACATTATAAAAAAGAATTTTGCAATGAATGAAGGAAAAAGATATTTCACTTTTTATGATGGACCACCAACAGCCAATGGAAAACCACATGTTGGACACATCGAGACAAGAGTTATGAAAGACATTATTCCAAGATATAAAGTTATGAAAGGATATCATGTAGACAGAAAAGCTGGATGGGACACACAAGGTTTACCAGTAGAATTGGAAATTGAAAAAAAACTAGGAATATCTGGAAAACAACAAATTGAAGAATATGGAGTAGAGAAATTTGTAAAAGAATGTAAAGAAAGTGTTTTTACATATGTAAATATGTGGGAAGATATGACTAACAAAGTTGGATATTGGGTAGACATGGAACATCCATATATAACATATGAAAACAAATATATTGAATCAGTATGGTGGGGAATTTCTCAAATGTGGAAAAAGGGTCTTTTATACGAAGGACATAAAGTTATGCCATATTGTCCAAGATGTGGTACAGCTCTTTCTTCTCATGAAGTGGCTCAAGGATATAAAGATGTTAAAGACTTAACTTGTATTGCTAAATTTAAAATAGTAGATGAAGATAAATATATTTTGGCATGGACAACAACTCCATGGACACTTCCATCTAATTTAGCTTTATGTGTTAATAAATCATATGATTATGTAGAAGTAAAAGCAAATGTTGGAACAAGTGAGAATCCTAAATTTGAAACTTATATTTTAGCAAAAGACTTGACTGAGAAAGTATTAAAAGATATACCATATGAAATTCAAAAAACATTTAAAGGAGAAGAATTATTAGGAATTAAATATGAACAACTAATGCCATTTGCAAAAGTAGAAGGAAAAGCTTTTGTAGTAATCCATGGAGATTATGTTAATTTAGAAGATGGTACAGGAATTGTTCATATTGCACCTGCTTATGGTGAAGATGATAGTCTAGTATCTAAACAAAATGGAATAGCATTTGTAAATTTGGTTGATAAAGAGGGAAAATTTGTTAAAGAAGTAGAACCATGGCAAGGAAGATTTGTAAGAGATTGTAATGAAGATATTTGCAAATGGCTTAAAGAAAAAGGAAAATTATTTAGTAAAGAAAAACATATGCACTCTTATCCTCATTGCTGGAGATGTGATACACCACTTTTATATTATCCAAAAGAAAGTTGGTTTGTTGCAATGACTAAGTTAAGAGACAACTTACTTGCAAATAACGATAAAATAAATTGGTATCCAGAAACAATAAAAACAGGAAGATTTGGAAAATTCTTAGAGAATGTTATTGATTGGGGAATTTCAAGAGATAGATATTGGGGAACACCATTACCAATTTGGCATTGTGAATGTGGCCATCAAGAATGTATAGGAAGCATAGAAGAATTAAAGCAAAAAGCAGTTGATTGTCCAGATGATATTGAACTTCATAAACCTTATATTGATGAAGTACATTTAAAATGCCCAGAATGTGGTAAAAAAATGACAAGATTCAAAGAAGTAATAGATGTATGGTTTGATTCAGGTTCAATGCCATTTGCTCAATTACATTATCCATTTGAAAACAAAGAAGAGTTTAAAAAACATTTCCCAGCACAATTTATTTCAGAAGCAGTTGATCAAACAAGAGGATGGTTCTATACTTTACTTGCAATATCAACATGTATTTTTGATAAAACTCCATATGAAAATTGTATTGTTTTAGGACATATACTTGATGAAAAAGGACAAAAAATGTCAAAATCTAAAGGCAATGGAGTAGACCCTATGATTTTATTAGAACAGGTAGGAGCAGATGCAACTAGATGGCATTTCTATACTGTATCAGCACCATGGCTTCCAACAAGATTGGGATTAAGCAATGTACAAGAAACACAAAGAGGATTTTTAAGTACACTTTGGAATGTATATTCATTCTATGTTTTATATGCAGAAATTGATCAATTTAATCCACTAGAATATAAAGAGTTTAAACCAACAAATATAATGGATAAATGGATAATTTCTAAATTAAACACATTAACAAAAGAAGTGGATGAAAAATTAGCAAGTTATGACATTACATCAGCAGCATTACAAATAGAAAGCTTTACAGATGAACTTTCTAACTGGTATGTACGTAGAAATAGAGAAAGATTTTGGTCACAAGAATTAACAGAAGAAAAAATAGGTGCATACTGCACATTATATAAAGTATTAACTACATTAATAAAAATATCAGCACCATTTGTACCATTTATAACAGATGAAATATACCAAAATTTAGTAGTGGGATTAGACAAAGAAGCACCAGAAAGTGTTCACTTATGCTTATGGCCAGAAGTTAATAATGAAGATATCAACCCAGAACTTGAAAAAGAAATGGACTTAGCATATAAAATAGTAAAACTAGGAAGAAGTGCAAGAAATGCAGCTAATATTAAGAATAGACAACCATTATCAGAAATGTTAATTTCGGTAGATACATTACCTAAATATTATGAAGATATTGTAAAAGATGAATTGAATGTAAAGAAAATTGAATTTGGAGCAGAAATGTCCGAATATGTAAATTTTGAAATTAAGCCAAATTTACCAGTATTAGGTAAAGAATATGGTAAGTTAATTCCAAAAATAAAACAGGAAATTGCAAATAAAAATCAAATGGATTTAGCAAACAAAGTGAAAAATGGAGAAGCAGAATATATTGAAATAGAAGATAAACAAATTCCATTAAATTCGGATAATTTACTTATAACAATGCAAGGAAAAGAAGGATTTGCATTTAGTGGAGAAGGAGAAATAGGAGTTGTTTTAGATACTCATATTACAGATGAATTGAAAAAAGAAGGATATGTAAGAGAAATTCTATCAAAAGTTCAAAATATGAGGAAAGATAAAGGATTTGAAGTACTAGATAATATTAATTTATATATATCAGGAAATACAATGCTTGAAGAAGTAATTAAACAAAATGCTGAATTAATAAAACATGATACATTAGCAATAAATATTATCTATAACCAAGACAGAAAAGAATATACTGAAACTAATATTAATGGTGAAACGCTTAATATAGATGTAGAAGTTGTAAATAAGTAAGAAAACATAAAAAAGCTAAAAATTGTTTTAATTAAACGATTTTTAGCTTTTTTTAAATATATTAGACAATAACTATGCAAATAAAAAGAAATATGTTAAAATATTTTTATGTTTAATATAAAAATAAGAGGGGGATTATTAATATGTCAAAAGTTTTAGAAGATATATCAAGAACATTTAATGAATTTCTATTATTACCAAATTTAACAGATGAAAGATGTATCCCAAGTAAGGTATCTTTAAAAACACCACTTGTTAAATTTAAAAAAGGAGAAGAAGCAAAATATTATGCAAATGTTCCTATGGTATCTGCAATAATGCAATCAGTATCAGGAGAAGAAATGGGAATTGCATTAGCAAGAGAAGGAGGAGTTGCATTTATATATGGTTCACAATCAATTGAATCACAAGCTAAAATGGTTAGACATGTAAAGAAACATAAAGCAGGATTTGTTGTTAGTGATTCAAATGTAAAATCAGGAACACCATTAAAAGATGTAGTAGAATTAGTTAAAAAAACAGGACATTCAACAGTAATCATTACAGAAGATGGAACAGCAAGAGGAAAATTTGTAGGTTTAGTTACAGATAAAGATTACAGAATATCAAGAGATGATTTTGAATCACCAATTGATAATTTTATGACACCAAAAGAAAAAGTAGTATGGGCTAAAGAAGGAATTAATTTATCAGAGGCAAATGATATTATCTGGAAAAATAAGATTGCATGTTTACCAATTTTAGATGAAGAAGAAAAACTAAAATATTTAGTATTTCGTAAAGATTATGAAGAAAGAAAAAATAATCCAAATTCTTTATTAGATGAAAATAAAAGATATATTGTTGGTGCTGGAATTAATACTAGAGATTATGAAGAAAGAATACCAGCTTTAGTAGAAGCAGGAGTTGATATGATTTGTATGGATTCTTCAGATGGATATTCAGTATGGCAAAAAAATACAATTGATTTTGTAAGAGAAAAATATGGAGATTCTGTAAAAATAGGCGCTGGAAATGTTGTAGATAAAGAAGGATTTTTATATTTAGCAGAAGCTGGTGCAGACTTTATAAAAGTAGGAGTAGGTGGAGGCTCTATCTGCATTACTCGTGAAACAAAAGGAATAGGAAGAGGACAAGCTTCAGCATTAATTGATGTTGTAAAAGCTCGTGATGAATATTTTGAAAAAACAGGAGTATATATTCCAATTTGCTCAGACGGTGGAATAGTACATGATCATCATATAACAATTGCATTAGCATTAGGAGCAGATTTTGTAATGATGGGAAGATATTTTGCAAGATTTGATGAAAGCCCAACAAGAGTTGTTAAAAAAGGGAATGGCTATGTAAAAGAATATTGGGGAGAAGGCTCAAACAGAGCTAGAAATTGGCAAAGATATGATATGGGAGGAGATAAGAAGCTTTCTTTTGAAGAGGGAGTTGATTCTTATATTCCATATGCTGGAAGATTAAAAGATAATTTGGCAATTACAGTAGCAAAAATAAAATCAACTATGTGTAATTGTGGAAGCATTACTATTCCAGAATTGCATGAAAAAGCAAGATTGACTCTTGTGTCTGATGTTAGTATTTCAGAAGGTAGTGCACATGATGTTATTTTAAAGGAAATTGATAGTCAATATACATAAAAGAAAACTCGACTCTACTAAGAGCCGAGTTTTTATGGATTACCTAAAAGATATTTAATGATTCAAGCTGATCTTTTGCCACTTGAAAAACCTCTTTTTGATTAAGTTTAGTTGAATCAATATACAGATGTTTAGCATTATTAAATGGTGCTAAATCTGTATTGTTTCCAGCTATACATTCTGCATAAGCTCTTCTAGTCTCAACTTCCTGCTTACGTATATAAGCTGGATATTCAAATTTGTCCGCGTCTGGATCGTTGCAAATTCTGGAATATGCTGTTTTAGCTTCTGCTACCATATGAATGATAATATCAGCTTGTGGAAGCTCAGTTGTGCGGTTTAAATCCTCAATCCAAGAATAGCTAAATCCCTGAACTGCACCGTGGACAAAAGAGTCCAAAAAACATCGTTGAGTTAAAACAATGTCAAATTCACCGGATTTCAGAACTTCTTTCAATTCTGTTCCAAAAATACGATTGTCAACTGCAAACAGTAGACGATCGGTATATGAATCTGTAGACTTATCTAATAGGTCAGATACAATATAACGATCATGAGGTAAACGATCTCGCTTAACTTTCAAACCTTTTTCTTCAAACCAGGTTTTTAAAGAATCAACTAAAGTTGTTTTGCCAGAACCATCCAATCCTGAGATGGCAACCCATAAAGTTTTTTTATTTTTCATAAAATTATGTCCTCCCTAAGATGTAATTGTCCTATTTAAATAAAAATAGGAATTATTAATAAAAAACTTAATCTAATTATACAATATTTTTGACATTATGTCAAATTAAAATACTTTTACTTTATTTATCCAATTGCTTAAAATATCAGTAGGAATTTGTAAATCTCCATATCCAACCCCAATATCTACATCAGGCTTATATTTGCCATGAAAGTCAGAACCACCTGAAATAAATAATTTGTTTTTTTTACAAATATTAAGAAGATTAAAATGCTGTTCATTTGAAAAAGTTGTATAATAACATTCAATACCATCAATTGAATAATTATTAAGGATAAAGTTTAAAATATTATTAGCGTTATTCTTATATTCATAAATATGAGGTATAAAAACCAATCCACCGCATTGTTTTATTAAGTTGCTTGCAGTTTCAAAATCTGGAACAAAATCATCCATCTCAACATAAAGAGGTGTTTTTGGGTCAGACATATACTGCCTGTAAAATATTTTACTTGATTCCCAAGCTTCATCAGAAATTAGTTTTCTATTTTCTGGAAGTTTTGTAATTTCTTTATGAAAAAAAACAGAAGCGAATGTATCTGAAGAAAATGTATCTAAACAATTATTAGAAAGTTTAATTCCATAGTTAATGCATTTTTTATATAATCTTTTAACTTCAATAAAATTTCTTTCAGTAGCTGGAATATAAACTTTCTTAACAAGATTGTTCATTTTTGCGTAGTCAATTCCATAGCCTAATATTTCAATTGGAATATTTAAAACTTTTGTATTAAGTTCGATACCAGGAATAATTTTACCATTATAAAAATCTTTAACATTTTTATTTTCTAATTCTTTATATACCAATGCAGTATTATGATCTGTAATTGATATATAATCTAAATTTTTTTGTTGGCATTTTTTTAAAACTGTTTCACAACTTTCAGTACCATCTGAGTAAGTTGTATGCATATGTAAATCAATCATAATATTCAATCTCCTTTTTTATAGTTTAATTGAATATTATATTATCACTTTATAATAAAAATAACAAGCTTTTATAAAATACCTGCTGTTGGAATATAGCTTTCATCCGGAGGATAAACATATTCATCGTTTGGTTTATTAGTTTTATTTATACTAGTTATTTTTACAATAGGCATATCACCGTGATAATCACCTTTTATAATTTCACCAGTAATTTCAATCCAAGAATTATCTTCATATTCTAGTGCTTTATCATACTCACATAAAAATCCTACAATAACACTTTGAAAATCTGAAGAGATAATCATATCTCTAGCTAGAATAAATTGATTTTCTTTCAAATCTAATACTCTATAAACATAACCTGTAAAATTTATTTTCGTTCCAACATAATCATCTATATTTTCATGAACAGCCTTTAATACATTGGAATAATTATTTGCAGTTATTTTATTAACTCTATTTTGAGGAATACACGAAGAAGTATTTTCTGAATTCATAGCTCCATTAAAAACTTTAAAAATTACAACACCTAGAATACAAATTAAAAAAATAATCATTAAGGCAAAAATAAATTTAAATGTTTTACTACCATTAATTTTTACATTATACACAAACATAATAAATTTCCTCATTTCTAAAATTATAAACTTTACTAAACTTTATGTTAAAAAATTAAAAATATGAATAAAACTTTGCTCTTTTGCTATAAAAACTACATTACAACAATTAGAAATACTTTTTTTTACAAATATAGGTTTAAAATAGATATGTCACAAGAAGA
>ULOS01021666.1_pt1 | contig 17710 bp, 31 predicted proteins | sample 1952701 | NCBI WGS metagenome assembly ULOS01 (sample SAMEA4835607, study PRJEB28245) | human gut metagenome | biome: gut microbiome; material: fecal sample | place: Denmark | collected 2008 | reverse complement strand
CACTTTTTCGAGTTTTTCTTGGCATTTGCCTCTCGCTGACGCTCGCGGGCGGCAAAAGTTGCAAAGTACGAACCCCTGAGGGTTTCATCCGTTTCGGCGCACAGGTCGCCGAAGCCGGATTGCAGGTCAAGGACTGCGGCCCTTGAATATCCCCCGGGCTTTTTCGACAGGCTGTCCGGCAAAAAATGGGGTTAAACCGGCAACATGGAAGCGCAGAAAACAAAGCGGGAGAAGAAGGTGAAACAAAAAGGCAGTCCCTTCAGCATTATTTCATGTTTTTTCACAAATTTGACATAGATCGGAAAAGGACTTTTCCCGTTTATGCAGAAAAATCAAATAAAGAACAAGCAAGGAGGGATATGATGGAAGAAGACAGAATCCAAAGCGGGAGCCTGCGCGAGCATGCGGAGGAGTTGGAAACGCAAACGCTTTCCCCCTATGCGATGCTTTCAAGAGACACGCGCGGTCGGGAATACCCGATGGAAAAATGCCCGATCCGCACGGAATTTGTGCGCGACCGGGATCGTATCATCCACTGCAAATCCTTCCGGCGCTTGAAACATAAAACGCAGGTTTTTCTTTCCCCGGTGGGCGACCATTACCGCACGCGCCTCACGCATACGCTGGAGGTCAGCCAAATCGCACGCACCATTTCGCGCGGGCTTAGGTTAAACGAGGATTTAACAGAGGCAATCGCGCTCGGACATGATTTGGGTCACACGCCGTTCGGCCATGCAGGCGAAAGCGTGCTGGACCGCTTGGTGCCCGGCGGCTTTGAACACAACGTACAGAGCTTGCGCGTTGTGGAAAAACTGGAAAACGGCACGGGGCTGAACCTCACCTATGAAGTGCGGGACGGCATTGTGAACCACAAGAAAAGCGGCACGCCATGCACCCTGGAGGGCGCCGTGGTAAGCATTGCAGACCGTATCGCCTACATTAACCACGACATTGACGATGCAATCCGCGCGGGTGTGCTGCACGAGGAGGATCTGCCGAAACGCTGTGTAACCGTGCTGGGCAATTCGCATGGGCGCCGCATCAATACAATGATTACGGATGTGATTGCACAGAGCTATGGCAGGCCGCAGATTCGCATGTCGGAACGGGTCGGCGAGGAGTTTGACATGCTGCGCGCGTTCATGTTTGAACGTGTATACCGCGACAGCGACGCAAAGCAGGAGGAAGGGAAGGCAAAGCATGTCGTCGAGCAGCTTTTCCTGTATTACCTTCGGCATATGGACGAGTTGCCGGAGGAGTTTACGCGGCACATTGCCGCGGATGGAGCGGAGCGCGTGGCTGCGGACTATATCGCCTGTATGACGGATCGTTACGCGATCACGGATTATGAGCGCAAGTTTGTGCCCAAGGAGTGGATGTAGCGTACAGCTTTCCGCAAAAAACGGAATTTTTATGAAAGTTGCAGGAATCGCGGGTTTTACGGCGAATAACGAGCGTGCGGATGAATTATGGGAAAGGAGTGTTGTCACATGCCCATGTTCCCGGAAATGTGGATGGATGAGCTCCTTCAGAAGACGGATCTTGCAAGCCTGGTTTCCGAATATGTCCCGCTTTCACAAAAAAGCGGGCGGCTTTGGGGTTGCTGCCCGTTTCATAACGAAAAAACCCCCTCTTTTTCCGTTCAGCCGGACAAGCAGATGTATTATTGCTTTGGGTGCCATGCAGGCGGTGGAGCCATTCAATTTGTGCGGGAAATCGAGAGGCTCTCCTTTGTGGATGCGGTGAAGTTTTTGGCGCAGCGCGCAGGCATGGAGCTGCCGGATGAGGTGGATGACGACCGCCTCAGGCGTGAGCGTGCGCATAAGGAACGGCTGTATGCAGCATGCAAGGAGGCAGCGCTGTTTTACCACCGTCAGCTGCTGTCGCCGGGAGGAAAGCAGGCGCAGGCATACCTTGCAAAGCGCGGGGTGGATGGCAAGCTTGCAACCCGGTTTGGCCTTGGCTTTGCGCTGGAAACATGGGATGGCCTGACGAATTATCTTGCCGGGAAGGGCTACACGAACGACGAGTTGATCGACGCCGGGCTTGCAATTCGCGGGAAACGGAAGAACGGTTGCTACGATGCTTACCGCAACCGCGTAATTTTCCCCATTATCGCTACGAGCGGCCGGGTAATCGGCTTTGGCGCACGCACAATGAAGAAGGACGAGCAGCCAAAATACATCAATACCGGTGATACGCCGATTTACAATAAACGCAGCAATCTGTATGCGTTGAACATGCAAAAGGGGAAACACCCGGTTGACCTTGTAATGGTGGAAGGCTATATGGATGTGATTAGCCTTCATGCGTGCGGAATCGACAACGCGGTGGCGTCCCTTGGCACTGCGCTTACGCAGCAGCAGGCCCGGCTGATGAAACGCTATGTCGAGCGCGTATATATTTCTTATGACGGAGATGCGGCGGGGCAGAATGCAACGCTGCGTGGGTTGGACATCCTTGCGGCTGAAGGGTTGGAGGTGAAGGTAATCTCGATCCCCGGCAACATGGACCCGGACGATTATGTGCGGCGCAATGGAAAGGCAGCGTTCTTGAAGCTGAAGGACGATGCGAACACGCTCAACGGCTTTAAGCTTTCGCACCTTGCGACGCAGTTCGACCTTCTTACTGCGGATGGCCGCGAAGGATATGCAAAGCGCGCGTGTGCGTTTGTAGGCGGCCTCGAGCCTGTGGAACGCGAGCGGTACATCCCGGTAATTGCCCGCAACGCGGGAGTTTCCCTTGATGCAGTGGAGGCACAATGCGGGCTTGCAAAGCCGGTTGAAACGAATAACACTGCCAAAAATCGGAATACTAGGAATAAAATTCGCGAGGCGAAAGTTACCGAACCCGATCGAATTGAGCAGACGCTGCTCACCTGCATGCAGGCTTCGCGCGAAAATACCACATATGCAGCGGAGCGGATGGCCGAGGCGGGGGTAACGTTTTCCCAAGAAGGGTTTGCGGGATATGCGGATGCATTGCTTGTTGCATATTCTACGAGTGAAACGCCGGATATGGCGCGCTTGCTCGCAGAGCTCCCGGAGCAGCAGGCGGAAGCCGCCGCAATGGCGATGACAGCCGACCCATTGGAAGGGGAAGCTGCCTCCGTGATTGATGATTGCGTAGAAAAGCTGCGCTACAAACAGATTGATGCGCGCCTGAAGGAGCTTGCAGACAAAATGAGCGCCGGAGAAGGCGACAGGACGGTGCTTCTGCGTGAACACGCGGAGCTGATGAAGAAACTCAAAGAGTTTAAATAGACTTAGATTAGTAACAGTAAGGAGTGGGCAGCTTTGGAAGCGAATAAACCTCACATGAACAAGGTGGAAGAGCTCGTTGAGCGCGGCAAGGCGAAAGGCGTTTTGACCTATAAGGAAGTCATGGATACGCTTGAGGAGCTTGACCTCAATTCTGAGCAGATCGAGCGGCTGTACGACCGCTTTGAGGCGCTCAACATTGATGTGGTTGAGGAAATCGAGGTCGCGGAGGACATCACCGAGGAGTTGGCGGAAATTGACACCTCCGTTCCGGGCGCGGAAGGCGTGGCGATTGATGACCCTGTGCGCATGTATTTAAACGAAATTGGAAAAGTGCCGCTTTTGAGCGCATCCGAAGAAATCGAGATCGCAAAGCGGATGGCGGATGGCGATCAGGATGCGAAACGGCAGCTTGCGGAAGCGAATCTACGCCTTGTGGTTTCTGTTGCAAAGCGCTATGTCGGCCGCGGAATGCTGTTCCTTGACTTGATTCAGGAGGGAAACCTCGGCCTCATTAAAGCTGTGGAAAAGTTTGATTACCGAAAAGGCTATAAGTTTTCTACTTATGCAACATGGTGGATTCGCCAAGCCATTACGCGTGCAATCGCGGATCAGGCGCGCACCATCCGCATTCCCGTGCATATGGTGGAAACCATAAACAAGCTCATCCGCGTAAACCGCCAGCTTTTGCAGGAATATGGCCGCGAACCGCGGCCGGATGAAATTGCTGCCGAAATGGGGATTTCCGAAGACAAGGTGCGGGAGATCATCAAGGTGGCGCAGGAACCGGTTTCGCTTGAAACGCCGATCGGCGAGGAAGAAGACAGCCATCTTGGGGATTTTATCCCGGATGACGATGCGCCTGCGCCTGCGGAGGTTGCGGCCTTCACACTGCTTAAGGAACAGTTGATGGAGGTGCTTGACACGCTCACTCCCCGGGAAGAAAAGGTGCTCCGCCTGCGCTTTGGCCTGGATGACGGCAAGGCCCGCACGTTGGAGGAGGTCGGCAAGGAGTTTAATGTTACGCGCGAGCGCATCCGCCAGATTGAAGCGAAGGCGCTGCGTAAACTCCGCCATCCTTCCCGCAGCAAAAAGCTTAAGGATTTTCTTGAATAACAGGGCAGAATACAGGGGGGGCGCCGCAGGCGCCCCCCCCTGTTGTATTCGCGCCCGGTTCGGGGATGTCCGCAGCATTGATGGGGCGCTCGCTGCGCTTGATTGGCCTGTACGGCCAAACTTGCCGCTGCTTTTTGAAAATTTGTTTTGAAAGGGCTGAAAGGGAAAGATGATGAAGGCAGGAAAGGGAATGTTTGCAATTTGTTAATAAAAAAACAATAAAATTCTGTTATAATAAATTATGGGAAAACTTCCCGGCAAAAAAACAGGAGGGCACATGCGATGAAACGGGTTGTTAAAAGAAGCCGAATTGCTGCCCTGCTTGTCCTTTGCGCAGCTTTTCTTTGCGCGTGCAATCTTGCAGCGGAGGAAGAACCTGCGCCAAGCCCTGTGCCGGAGGAGGAACCTTTCGTTTGGGAACCGGCGGATCTTGCCCCCTACGGCGCGGATACGGCAAACCGCAGCGCGTTCGGGATGGCGGATGCGCGGGACGGCGTCATTTATTTTCAAAACTATCCCTATGAGACGCTTTGCGCCATAGATGCGCAGGGGGAGATTCAGGTGCTTGCGGAGGACTGCCATGGCATGATCAACGCTTCGGATGACGCGCTGTACTATATCGGCGATGAGGAAAAGGGGATATTCCGCTTTGATTATGAAACCGGGGCCGTCGCAAAGCTTTGGGATGGAACCGCTGACAATATGGTTACGACAAAGAACTACGTTTTCTTCTTTGCGGAGAACACGCTGTACCGCATGGAGAAAGACGGCTCAAACCGCATTCCCGTGATGGAAGACCTCCGGTGGAGTTATCTGGATGTGGTGGGGGAGACGGTATACGTTTCGCGCAGGATCGACGATGACCCGTATTGCGCCAACGCATATTCTCTTTTTGCGATTGATGTGAATGTTCCGGACGCCATAACGGTTGCAAAGGAAGCCATGCCTTCTCCTGTGCAGCATCTGGGAGACAGGATCCTTTGCCGCAATTTAAACGGCCTCTATTTGCTGGAAGCGGAAGGGGATGGGCGCACTGTGGTGCTTGAAGAAGATGACGTCAGCAACGTCCGCGCAGCCGCAAACGGGAACGCTGTGTTTTGCGTCTGGCTGTTGGAGGACAATTACACCCAAATGCGCATATACGACATTGGCACGGGGAGAATGTCTGAACCCTTCCCGGTACACAATGCCGCGATTTATTTTATGGACAGCAAGGCTTATACGGTAAATACCGGGGACCGGTTTCAGCTGGAGCAAGTCGTTCCTGAACCCGGCTATCAGCACACGGAATGGCTTGTGGGAGAAGGATACCGAGGTGTGGCATGAAAAGTTCAGGTAAAATTTCATCCGAAAGTGATAAATCCCTTGTTTGCATGCAGCGGATTGTGGTAATATAATACACGGTATTATGTATCATGGCGTTGCTGTGTGCGCGCGGCATGGTAAGATCATACAAATGCAACAAAAAACCACTTTGGAGGATTATTACCTATGGCAATGATTATGGCGGGCGATTTCAGGAAGGGCGTTACGGTTGAAATCGATGGCAACGTTTGGTCTATCGCGGACTTCCAGCACGTGAAGCCCGGCAAGGGTGCGGCTTTTGTGCGCACGCGGCTCAAGAACGTCATGACTGGCGCGGTGCTTGAGCGCACCTTCAGCCCCACGGACAAGTACCCCACTGCGCACATCGAAACCAAAGAGATGCAGTATCTCTACAACGATGGCGAGCTTTATTATTTCATGGATACGGAAACCTTTGAGCAGCTTCCGCTCAACCACGAGCAGGTTGAGGATGCGATTGACTTCATCGTGGAAAACGAAAATGTCACTATCCGCTTCTTTAAAGGCAGCCCGTTCTCCGTTGCTGCGCCTAACTTTGTTGAACTGACCGTTACCGAAACGGAGCCCGGCTTCCGCGGTGATACCGCCACCGGAACAACCAAGCCTGCAACGCTTGAAACCGGCTTTAAAATCAACGTTCCGCTGTTCGTCAACGAGGGTGACCGCATTCGTGTAGATACCCGCACCGGCGAATATATGGAGCGCGTCTAAGCAATCCTAACAACATCACATAACGGAGGTTTACCTATGGGATACATGAAAGAAAAAGTCGCTTACCTGCGCGGCCTTGCGGACGGCATGGAAATCGGCGGCGATGCGCAGGGGAAGCTCCTGCTTGCGATGATCGAAACCATGGACGAAATGGCCGGTACCATTGACGAAAACGAAGAGGCGATTATTGATCTTGATGAATGCATTGACGACATTTGTGATGAGCTTTCCGACATTGACGAGTGCCTGGACGCTCTGATTGATGATGATGACGAGTGCGATTGCTGCTGTGACGATTTTGACGATGACTTTGTTGAGGTAGAATGCCCGCATTGCGGTGAGACCGTTTACTTCGATCAGGACATGCTTGAATCTGACGAGGAACTGATCTGCCCGAACTGCAACAAACCCGTGATCCCGACGGTTCAGGATGATGAGGAATAACAGAACATAAAACTTAGTCAGGGCCGCCCGGAAATTTCGGGCGGCCCTTTGCGTAAAGAGCGGTTTGCGGAGAACAACGCAGCCGAAACCGATCCTTGCGCCCCCTGCCTTACTTCCCGACCTCTTCTACGGCGGCTTCCGCAAAGCTGTTATCTACAAGCTCAGTAAATTCAACGCGCTCGCTCAGCTCTCCAGCACTTTCCATGATGTCCTGCAAGCGTGTAAAGGAATCCTCGCTCATCACAGGCGTTTGCGTCCAGGAATCCGTCGCCCGATAGCTTTGGGCGACCGCGGAAAGGGTCTCGACCGAAGAATCTGGGAAGAAAGGCTGCATCGCTTCAGCGATTTCCGCATCGCTTGCGGATTGCACCCAAAGCTGCGCGCGGTACAACGCCCGCACGAACGCTTCAACGAATGCAGGGTCATCCTTTATGGTGTCGGGCGCAACCATAAAGGCGGTATAAGGCACTTCGCCGGATTCCATGCCAACGTTTGCGACGATGTGTCCTTTGCCTGCGGCTTCAAATTCAGAGGCTGTCGGTTCAAAAAGCGTAACGAAATCGCCGGTGCCGCTCTCAAATGCGCCGCCCATCAGGTTAAACTGGATGTTGTTGATGACCTCCACATCCACACCGGGGGTAAGACCGTGTTGCTTGAGGACGTATTCGAGCGTCATAAAAGGCATGCCGCCGGGCAGCGCATATTATATATTACGCAACACAAATGAAAACGTACCGTCTGGGTATGCGATGATTTCTTTTACTATGCGCATCCAGAACTCCTTCTTTTCAGGCCGTTCCAGATCATCGTACATGGCGATCGCAGAGCGCACATACTCTACGTCTATTGGCTTTGCGGGTGGTTCGGCTTCCTGCGCTTTTTCAAGTTTTTGTTTCAGTTCGGTATAATCTCTCTCGTACTCGTCCCGGTCTATCAGGTCGGACAGATACAGATCTTTCAGCTTGGACATTTTGCGCCTTATCCCAGCATCATCAATGCGCGGCCTTTCGGTGCGTTCCTGGGTGATTTTGGAATTGTATGCATCGCACTCGCTCACAACGCGTTCAAGCAGCCACTGTTCCACATGGCTTTCACGGATGTACTTGCTGTTTGGACAATTCCCGGTAAAGGTATGTTTATTGCATCGGTAATAGTAGAAATCCTTACATACGATCCCGGACATCATGCCTCCGCACACATCACAGCGCAACATGCCTTTAAAGAGATATATGCGGCCACGCGGGGAGCCAGAATTGCGCTGCGAACGAACGGAAAGCAGTTCCTTTGCCAAATCGAAGGTTGCTTCGTCTACAACGCGTCCACGATAAAGCGGGTTTGCAAGCAGGCGCTTCAGGGTGCTTGTGTCACGCAGAAAGCCGTGCGTATTTGCGGCATAACGCTGGGTAGCGTACACGGAGTGATTCGCTATGAAAAAATTGAAAATATCCCGCATGATCGGGGCTTTGTCCTCGTCTACAGTAAATTTCTTGTTGCATATTTTTATCCCCGGCGGGACGGATCCGGAAACGGCCTCGCCGCGCTTGCGCTTGCTGTCGAATACCGCTTTGATCCGTTCGCTTGTCCTATCGGCTTCGTCCTGTGCTACGGCAAGCATGATGTTGACCTTGAACCTTCCGGAAGCGGTGGCCGTGTCGTAATCCTCATGGATCGTTTTCCAGCTAACACCGTGCCGCTCCAACACCTCTTGCACCTTATAGTACTCTGCTATATTGCGGAACCACCGATCCAGCTTAGTGAACACTACCATATCAATTTTTCCGCGCTCAATGTCTGCCAACAAGCGCTGCATGCTGGGGCGCTTTGACGCAGGCTTGCGGGCAGATATTCCGGCATCGATATAAGTGCCGACAACATTTGCATGCTCCTGCTTTGCCCATTCTTCCAAGGCTTCCGATTGCGCTTCAATCGAAAGCCCATGAATCGCCTGCTCTTCGGTGCTCACACGAGCGTATAAAGCTATCCTCATAACCGTCCTTTCCATGGCCCCAGCATGGGGCTATAGATCTCAACAAATATCATCCGTTTCGCGTTGCAGCCCGGGGCGGCGACTTTTATTCCTCAGGCCGATCAAGGCGGCGTTGCTCGGCATGCTCCAACTGCTTGATGCTCTTTTCCGGCGTCGGAAGATCCTCTGGCATTGTGCCGCCAAGCTCTTTTATGGTTTGGCGAACCTTGCGGCCAACGGTATAATGCGTTCTGTTTGCAGCATCCTTTCCCTGAACGCGATCTCGGCGCAGTTTTTCTTCTGTTTGCGTTGCGCGGAAAAGATTGGCTGCGAGTTCCGTGCTTCCCATATGGTCAAGAATATCCTGATTCTTTTTTAACCCTTTACGCTTTTTAATGTCCTGCGCTTTCATCCCATTATACAAACCCATGTATCCGTAATTTTGAAAAATTGCATAATCTATTGGTTCCACTACGCCTGCCCCATGGGCAGCATCGGCAAGAGCGGCATTATGCCTCTTCATTTCATTACGGATCGCAATTCGTTTCTGATCTTCGGTAAGCTCTGCGTAATTTTCGATTAACTCCTGCTGTCGGGTTTTAACAGCAAAATAGGTCTGACCAACGGCGATAACCTCTTTGCGCGGGTCACCATTCATTACAATCAAGTAACAGGCGTAGCGTGAAAGCATGACATCATCAAGGATTCTAAAACCACCTTTTGGCATCGGCAATGATTTGCCGACATCGGCAAAATGTTCGGCGACTTCAAATCCACTATTTTTGCACGCCAATTTTGCACGTTCTATCGTATCGAAGAATCTTCGCCATTGACTGTATTCGAGCACGCTTTGCAGTTCACGGGCGTACCAAAACTCCTGCCCATCTTCATTGACATGCTTAATACTATCAAACGTTTCTTCACTATATTTCTTAATATCAGTCATAATCTCTCCTTAATAATAAACGTATTGATTAAAAAATGCGATTTTTAATCAATAGGTCGGGTGAACAAGGGGCAATTCAAGCAGATTAAACGATTTTTGCGGTCGGATATTTGTTTTTCAATGTACACAATTAATCCCGGAACTTCATCTGTATCTGTTCAAGGCGATAGCTTGCGAGCTCATCGCTGATCCCAAGTTCCTTATACGACATCTTTGGAACTGCGTGACTTATTGCCATAAAACAATTTTGCCACGAGCAATACTGTGGTAGTAACGCCCCAAAGCGCAACAAGAACACCACCTATGTGGTATATATAAGAAAACATCTTGCCTAACACGGGGATTGCGCCGATTTTTATAATAAGTTCAAGATACCATTTTATGATATTTTTACAAAAATCAACATCAATAAAAGTGAATAAAATCGTGCTGATTACTGAAAACAGAATTATAAAGAGAATAAACCAGGAGTGAGATCCGTTATTCTTTGAATATACTTCGCAATATATTAGTGCGGCAATTACTGATATAATCAGGGGGAGCACTATGCCGCACCCAAGATTGCACGCATTCTTACACACAAGGGAAAACATCAGGGAGATCAAATAATGTTTGAATGTAATAAGTAGATAAACGGCATAGCGATGAATCAAAGCAAAAGGGAACTGGATTACGTTGAACACGAGCGTAACTACATAATATGTAAGTGAATAGAGGCATATGATTTCCATCAATATACGCAACATATAATTATAATCCTCCTAAAAATAAAGCACTCCTTATTGTTCTTGAAACCTCATCTGTATCTGTTCAAGACGGTAATTTGCAAGTTCGTCACTAATTCCAATCCACTATTGTGCTGGGCAAAACGCGTACCCGGTGCAGCCAAGAATGGAATTACGCTCTATCAATGCATTATAAGATAAAATATAAGATAGGAAGTTGCACTCATAACGGCGATGGCAACACACCACAGCAAGATGCTGAGGTATGGAATTCGTCCAATGCGTTCGGAAATGTTGAGGTAGAAGTTTTCAAAAAGGCTCGGAGACACGATACCTTTAGCAATGCCACGGAAAAACAAGAACCCTATTAAGGTAAAAAGAGAAACCAAACAACCGGAAAGAAAACAGTCTAAAAAAGACGCTTCAGATGGATATACAAAAAGCATATTCACCAAAGACGAGATCAACAACACGGCGACACCATTCGTTAAGTTATTGCGCATGGATTTACGGCGAATGATATCAAACGCAGTAGCGTAATCATGCTTTAAGATGCAGTTTGCGAGGCCTGGATATATAGCATTCAACGTGAGCAGCCGATCGCGGTTATACTCATCAGAAGCGTGAACTTGACAACTATCAACATGCTTGCATACGCAACAATCGATCAAACAATTCGGATCCATTTGAAAACCTCACAGGTTAACTTAATATTTTTTAGGCACGATTTAGGCAAGTTTACCCATTTCAGTACCATAAGCGGTACCACGCAGAAAATCACTATTGCGCGGCGGCGCGGCGGAGAGTACAATAGGGACACGGCGCAAGAACAAAAGTTCTAATAGGAGGATGCCATGGACATAATTGACACGATCCTTGCCACCTGCAAAACGAATGAAGAAGTTTCTGAACTACTGATACTGCTTGCGATACAGCTCGATCGCGGTCTGGACAGCGATGCCGATAGAATTCAATAATTCGGGGGTGAGTGTTTCGCCGTCGCGAAGGTACCCGGTGTCGCGCAGCATCCTTTCGAGCATTGTTGCGACGCTTTCTCGTGTAGGGGCGTCTTGCTCGGCGCCGGGTTCCGTCCAGCCCATAAGGTAAGCGGGAGAGACATTCAAAACCGATGCCAGCGCTGAAATGCGCTCATATCTCAAATTCTTTATTGCGCCGCTCTCCCATCTTTGAACGGTTGCCTCAGAAACGCCCATGAGATTAGCGATGTCATTCAAGGTTAAACCGAGCTCTTTGCGGCGGGACTTGAGGCGCGAAGAAAAAACCAAAGGGGACACCTCCTTTTATTTTGAACTAACAATAACATATAAACTTACGCGATGCAATAGAAAACATGCAGATAGCAAAAAAACTTACGCAACATGTATTGACATATAGCAGCGAATGGGATATGATTAACTTACGCAATACGTAAGGAATGAGGAGGGCACGCCATGTATAGAATAAACATTGCGAAGGTAAGGGGAAAGATGGGAGAGAAAGGATACAACATATCAACGCTCGCGAACAGCATTGAAATAAACAGGAATACAATGGCGGAATACATGCGAAACCCGTCACGGATGCCGTATAGGGTAATTGAGAGACTGGCGGCTATACTATGCGAATCAAAAGAAGAAGCAGGAGATATTTTTTTTGACACAAAACTTACGTAAAACGCAAGTTTTGATAAGCATCGTGCAATGCTTCACGATGTAGGCAGGGAAAGATGGTTACGAAAGGAAAGAGGGCATGCCCTCACACGGCACACCCCATTCCGCACATTATCTCCGTTGGGTTGCATCCAAGGCGTTCCGTGGTATTCGGAACAGGAACAGCGTGTGAGACCGTTTCTTGCCCCAACTACCGATGACGAATGTGCAACGCACCCCCATCCAGTACTACGGTTGGTTTACCGTGGGAGACGAAGGGAATTTAGCAGGTACTTAATTAGCTTGTCGCTCATAAGTAACCACCTCCTCCCAGGGGGATTTGCCTACATCATAAAGCATTGCGCGGTGGAAGTAAAGAAGAGCAACATGACTCGTGAGCAGATAACAATACGCCTACCGACAGAGCTGATGGAGCAGCTACGGCGAGAGGCGCAGGAGCGTGGGGTGAGTTTCAATGATTACTTGCTGGTGCTCATTCACAAGGCTCGGAAGGAACTGTGATTTTACCGTGTTGTGATTCGTAATTTGCGATATAAACGAGCAAAGCGTGTTCGATTTCCATTGCGATTGAACGCCGCTCAGCATAGGCGAGATAGCGTATCTTTTCATAAGTATCGTCTTGAATCCGCAATGTGAATTGCCGTTTATCCGTTGCCATGATATTCCCTCCGATTTCATATTGATTTCATATTAATCATAAAAAGAAATCGGAACAATATCAAGATTCATATTGACATCAGTGAATTCACCATGAAGGGAGAGACAATGCAAATGGCACGAATCATGACGGTAAGACCGCCGGATGAACTTTTTGAAGAGCTGACCGCACGGTCAAAGGAGCTTGGCATAACACGAAACGCCCTCATTCTGCAAATCCTGTGGGACTGGGCGAAGAAGCAGACGAGTTAAGGAGGGCACATGAACAGGGAATACAGAGAGGCAGTTAGGGTGATGGACAGGGTGATAGACATACTGGAGAAGGACCAGAACGCAAGCAAAGAGGAATTGTTGGAAGGCGCGAGACGGTATAAGGAGAGTGTGGAGCGGGTCACTGAAAGGCGCTCAGTAAAGGGGCTTGCGATTATTTCGATAGTGATATCAACGCTTGCGCTACTTGGAGTAATAGTGCAGCTGTGCCGGTGAAAGCAGCGAATATGGCAATACGCCGAGTGGAACGGTTGTTACGGTTTTCAAGACGGGCGGCTTGACCAGCGAGGGTAACCTGATATAGTTCATCACAAAACAGTTCGTCGGGATTGAGCCAGCATATAAATCCTTTATCTAAAAGGTTTTCGATTACCGTGGGAACGTATCTATTACCAACTATAAACCGGGCATGTTTTGCAGTGAATTTTACGCCAAAGCAAGCGAAGCGAAGCAGGGCATAGGATTTATTGTCAAGCATAACGGCACCTCCATTTTTACGGAGATTATACCACAGAAGTGAGCCAAGGGGGAAGCGTGGCAAAGCAAAGAAGGATCGACAGGAGACTGTTTAAATGTACGCTCTGCGGGCTGGAACAGTACGCGCCATGCCGGATAGGGCATAGGTCGTACGCTGGCCACATCAAACACATGTACTGCATAAACTGCCGGGAGCGCACGGAACACAGGCAAATTGACGGAAGCCATATGAAGGGCGGGAGCAAAGAACCAGGTGAGCTGCCTGCATCATAAAGCATTGCGCGGTGAAAGTAAAGAAGAGCACATGAAAGGGGAGAACGAAGATGCTTATGCAAGAAAAGCAGAACACGCCAAAGGCAATGGGAGCGGTCATAAGGCGCCTGGCGGACTGCATAGAGCACGGCACGATTGCACCAAACAAAAATCTGATGGCAGATGAGGCGTACTGCGCGGACTTCAAGGCAGAGCTTCCCGCAATTCTCATTCAGATTGCGGAGTATTTAGAGCTTGTCGGACCGTAGATGACTAGCGGAAGCGAAAACGCCTGCAGGAATCAAAATATTTTCTGAAAGTGTGCATCTGCGATATGGTGCAAGAGAAAGCCGCCGGCAGAGCGACCTGCCAGCGGCAAACCCACACAATGCTACGACCCCGCTGCACCCTTATATCGAAGTGGTTTGCATCGAACGGGCAGCGGTCGCTCGCCGTTCTTGGCGGGGAGAATACCTGCCGGTGTGCACAGGCCCCGGGTATTCTAGCCTCTGATGGTATTCAGAGCGTAGCGCGGGAAAGCGTCAGAAGAAACTCGAAAAGTTTCTGCATCGCGCTCACCCCCATTTTCAATTGTGTTGCTTGCACCATATCACAGATGCGCACGAAAGGCAAACAAAGTGTGCGGAGAAGTAAAAGATGGGCCGAGAGGTCAAGAGACAAGCCGAGCACGAGTAAGCTATATAAGCAAAACATGGGAGGCAATAGATGAAAAAGGAGGGGAAAGAAATGAAAAACACGGCAACCGGGAACGAGATTACCGCGGAGCGCGCGCAGTGGATACTCGATATTTTGTGCGACATCTACAACCGCACACGGCCGGTGAAGCAGCGCTTTATCGTGCTGGACAAGAAAAAGCCGGAGGAGGACGAGGAGACCCCCGGCCTTGATGGACAAGCAATAGCCGGGTGAACGGAAGGGGAAGGATCCTATGGCAAAGAAACTTGAGAGCGCATTTGTGGACAACCTGTTCGAGTGTTACGAGTGCGGGAGCTACGATTGGGTAGAGGTACACCACATCTTCGGGGGGTGCAACAGGAAGCACAGCGAGGAATACGGCTACATTCTGCCGCTGTGCCACCGGTGCCACAATGAACCGCCAAACGGGGTGCACCACAACAAGGCAAAGCGCCGCGAATATCAGCGCATGGCGCAGGAGCATTTCGAGATCGACCACACGAGGACGGAGTTCATGTTGCTGTTTGGGCGGAACTACCTCGACATGGAGGAGGAAATATGAATTACTTCGGGCTGTTTTTCAGTTTCACACTACCAGGCGTGCTGATCGGCATCATGGCCGGGATTGCACTCGCACAGCACGAACAAAAAGCTGCGTGCAGGCGCAGCGAAGCGAAGAATGGGCAGAAACCGCAACGCGGTCTGTATATCGAAAACATAAAGGAGGAAATTCGACATGAAGCGTGAGAGAAGTTTGGCGTTCAGGGCGTGGGGCATGAAAAACACGGACTTGGTTTCGGACTTGATGATGTCAGTCGAAAACGCGGCTAAAGCGGAAGTCAGAGAGGCCGTTGCGGGCGTGATGATGGGCTTCGCAAGGCTTGCGTTCACGGCCGGCTGGGACGCTGCGATCGACTACTGCATGCAGCCGGTTGAAAACGAAGTGCCCGCCGGGACGGCCATCCCAAACGAGCACACAAACAATACCTGTGAACCTATTTTATCAGGCCGGGAGGATGAAGTCAATGATTGCTGAGCAGGTACAGGACTACAACGGCGAATACAGTGGCATATGCAAATACTGCGGGCAGATTGTGGTGTTCCAGAGCCTTATCCCGGGCGAAGATGCGAACGGAACGGCAACGCGGCTTTGCGACTGCAAGCAAGGCCGGGCATACGACCTCGTGCGCAAGGATGAAGAAATGGAACACGAGCGCCGGGAACGCGCAATTCGGGATGCGGGAGTTTTGATTGAGGCGTTGTTCGGGCCGGACGCAGGAGCGCGGATTGGCATCAGCCTGCCGGTGATGAACGATAAAGCGCGCGCCCATCTGCAAGCGCTTACCGCGCGCATCTATGATGAGGAGGTCGAAAAGGTGGTGCTGTCTGCGGACGGCATTCGCGCCACAATGACGAAGGATTCCAAAGGCAACATCAAAATCGGGAGGCGGGACACGCAGGAGATCGTGCGCGAGGTAATCACATGACGGTGCGGGATCTGCTTGAAGCCCTCTCCATGACGGGCGCGCAGACGGCTATTCTGGAAGAGGGCGGCACATGGCGGGCGGTACAGCCCGTGAAGCTGAATCGTGAGGATGCAAGGCGTATCCTCGCAAGCGAAGATACCGGCGCAAAGCACCTTCTGTCCTCTGAAATAGGAATGCTGGACTTCTGCCGGGACCATATCCATGCGGTATATAGGAAGCGGGGAGCAATATGAAATACACAATCCTGACAATCGAATGCGGGGAAGAGAAGGTTCAGCTTGAGACGAACAGTTTCAAGCTGGCGCGCGCCGAATACGAGCGGCAAAAGCAATGCAACCGTGGGCGCGTTCGGATAAACGGGGGAGAGATCCTGCGGATTTATCAGGCGGACAAGCTGTTTTCTCCGAAGAACGTAGTGCCGTGTACATTCGCAACGGAGGGTTGAGACATGACAATCTATCTCGCCGGTAAGATAACGGGCAACCCAAATTACAAGGAAGACTTTGAAGCGGCAGAGCGTGCGCTGACGGAGGCGGGAGAGAGCGTGATGAATCCGGCGATTCTACCGTTTGGCTGGGGATACGATTCGTACATTGAAATCACGCTTGCCATGCTGGGCGAATGCGATGTGATCTGCCTGCTGCCGAACTGGACGGACAGCCCAGGAGCGCGCCGCGAGCTGATGAATGCGCTTGTGCGCGGGAAGCGCGCAATGAAGTATTCCGATTTTACGCAGCACGGCATGCGCCTGCTGCCCAAGGAAGACGCGCTGTCGCTTCTTGTAATGGCATACGCCCGCGCGGAAGGGATTGAAAAGTGAGCTATATCAACAGCCAAACAAGGGAGCAGATCGCAGTACTGGCCGGCATTGTGAAATATTGCGAGGCAATGGCAGAGGACGAAAGGGAGGAGTTCAAACGGGCGAAACGCTCCCTTCAGGCCATGATGCGCCATGCTGAAAAGGCATTCAACGCTGTGGTTGAGGATGTGGACATGGACCAGCTTGCATCGATTATCCACATGGCAAAAAACAGCCAGTTTGCGCTTGTTCCCAAAAGCAACCCGCGCGCCAACTACGACAGCTACATCATCCCAACCCAGGCATTCGACCGTCTGATGGAGGATGCGATCGGTGAATGTGCGTTCTGCACGAAACAGGGAAAGGAAGTAAAGAAATGCCAGAAGCGCAGGGACCTTGCAAAATGCGGGATCGTGACGGACAGGGCGGGGGAATGCCCGTATCAGGGATAAGGAGGAAGTATGAAACGCAGACGATTTACACGCGCTGTGCGCGAAGCAGTTTACAACAAATGTAACGGCCACTGCGCTTACTGCGGTATACAAATACCTATATCAAAGATGCAAATCGACCACTTGATACCGTTCGAGTTCGCGGATGCTTACGCTATTCAGGGAATATACCTTGATGCGCTTGATAACCTGATGCCTGCATGCCGAAGCTGCAATAATTACAAAAGCAGTCTTACATTGGAGAAGTTTAGGAAGTCTGTGGAACGCTGGCCGGAGGTGCTATTGCGTGACAGCGTAACATACCGAAATGCTGTGCGATTCGGGTTGGTAGAACCAAAACCACACAAGGTTATATTTTACTTCGAGCGGATTAAGGAGGATGTATGAAAACCGTAACGGTAGAACAATTCAAATCATTTAGACCGTGCTGGCTTGAGA
>ULOS01010054.1_pt1 | contig 17988 bp, 17 predicted proteins | sample 1952701 | NCBI WGS metagenome assembly ULOS01 (sample SAMEA4835607, study PRJEB28245) | human gut metagenome | biome: gut microbiome; material: fecal sample | place: Denmark | collected 2008 | reverse complement strand
AAGAGCAGACTGCCATGGAGTTGATGAATCATCCGTATTTCAGCGGGAAATAAAATTTTTCATATCTTTATATCCAAACTAAAGAATCTGGAATATGATTACAAAAGACGAAATACTGGCATTACTCAATGATATTGAGAATTACCATATTGAACGAACTGTATCTACTGATAAGATGGATAAATTCTGTCAGGCAATATGTGCTTTCTCTAATGATATGCCCAATAGCGGCAAAAAAGGTTATCTTATTATTGGAGCGACAGATGATGGCGTCATTTCAGGATTAAAAGTTGATGATAGATTATATAAAACGATTACCGGGATTCGTTCCGATGGGAATATTCAGCCTTTTCCTATTATGAGTGTTGAAAAACTTTCCTATGACTCTGGTGATCTTTTAGTCGTTGAAGTTACTCCACACAAGTATCCACCTATAAAATACAAAGGAAGAACATGGATTCGTATTGGACCACGTAAAGATATTGCATCAGATATGGAAGAGCGAGCTCTGATGGAACGGCGCAGGGCCAATATTCTTTCATTCGAGACATACCCTTGTATCGACTCGACACTTGATGATCTAAGACTAGATTTATTCAAAAACACATATCTTCCGGCCATAATGGACGAGGATGCCTTGATAGATGATAAAAGAGATATCAAGCAACAATTAAGCGCATTACGATTATACAGCATTGCAGAGGATTGCCCAACATATGCTGCAATTCTTTTGTTTGGAAAGAATCCGGAATATTATCTGCCGGGAGCATACGTACAATATGTTCGATTCGACGGTAATGACAATGCCGCGGACATAGTCAATGAACATAAGTTTGCGGGTTGTTTAATAGAAATATTACCGAAACTCGATACCTTCATTGAAACAGCAATAGTAGAAAAACGACCAAAGCCAATTACCGCACTAAGAGAAAGAACAATATATAATTACCCAATATGGGCTATTCGAGAGTTGCTAATGAATGCTGTAATGCATCGAGACTATCAATCGAATACACCTATTAAATTTTATCAATATGCTGATAGAATAGAAATTGATAATGCCGGAGGGTTATATGGAAATGCCAAACCAGAAAATTTTCCAAATGTAAATGATTACCGTAACCCTATTGTTGCAGAGGCAATGAAATCTTTAGGGTATGTTAATAGATACAATCGCGGAGTTGCTCGTGTACAGAAGGAGTTACGAGATAATGGGAATCAAAAGGCTATATTTTCTGTTGATAATATTACTGTTTTTGGTGTAAAAGTTAACGATGCCGCTTTTGTTGCAGATAATCAACTTCGTATAAACTTTACTAACCAAGTTACTAACCAAGTTACTAACCAAGTTGATTTTGAATTAGGGCAAGCTATCATTTCTTATAAACAAGCGGAGCTAGCTGAATATGAAGCCAAATACTCTAAAATAGCCGTTCGATTTGATACCTCTGATTTTGATTCACTAAAAACAGAAAAATCATACAAAATATTAAATGCACTATTGCAGGGGCCTAAAAGCAAAAAGGAGTTACTTATCAATACGCTAGAATTAACATCGCAGATTTATAATTATCAAAGATATATAGAACCATTAATGGCTCGAAAACTCATTATTCAAACAATTAAAGATAGACCTAGAAGCCCCAAACAAAAGTATGCGATTACTTCCTTGGGATATTATTTCCTAATGTATTTGACGCGACTACCGATCAAATAATTCCTTGACGACATATTCCGTTTGGAAAAAGTATGTTGAACAACAAAAATTCATTTGAAAAATGTATTCGAAATGTCCCGTCGTCGCAAAATAGAGATCAAAGCCTCCGAACTGGCATGCTTCGACACGTTGGTCGAGACATTGCGCACCCGACCGGAGTTTGCAGACTTCGACCCGACAAGTCTACATGTGTGGGCATACGAGAATTACGAACCGACGATCAGAAATGCAGCAAGGGCTATTCGTCATTTTGATTATTGGTTGGCGGCACATCGAAACGAAATGTTTCTCTCGTCGTATTCGGGCAATCGATTGTTCTGTAAAAAGGATTTGGCCGAAGCTCTGGGAATTACACGCCCGACACTCGACCGGTGGATTGCGAACGGCTGGCTGGAAAGATGCACCGCACGCGCATTTTCGAATGGAGAACGGTGCTATTCAGCAGACGCAGTGCGTAAAGCATTGGAAAAATTAAAATAAAAAGGAGAATCATTTGATTGTACAACATATAATCGTCCTAAAGTGCCAACACCTGTTACTAATACATCTCCTGCTTGCGGCACTCCATATTGCCTTTTATATAAATCGTATAATTCTTGATCTATAAACAATTCATTATCTACTTTCCCTTTATCTGCTAAAATCACAATTTCTCGAGCTCTAAAGAATGGGACACCAATACGTCGCCATTGAGATTGAAAAACTCTTTTACTGGAAGTTACTTCATAATAATCACCAATAGTTTTCACCTCCCAATCTTCCGGAATAATTCCCAATTCAGTCTGTTTATATCCTTGCGGTATCTTCATTTTTTATCAGTGTTCTTTTTGTCTTTTGGATCTGGAAATACCGAACTGAAAAACTTGTTATATTCCGATAGTGCATCCGTGTATTTGTCTTTGATAAGAGCAAATTTAGGCGATTTTTGAATCGCCTCATCTGCTGCAACCATCATATCACGCTCGGATTGATAACAATGTTCCCATTGTGAATTTACTGCAAAGACTTTTAGATTAACAAGAAGTACATCTAGCTCTTCGTAAGCATCATCCAATGCCAAACCATATTTTATAGCCTCTAATGTGCAGGCAAAAGCTCTGTGATGAGAGCCGAGTTTATGCATCGTATAACTCTGGTTTACATTGGAATCGAATTTGCTTCGGGAGACCAACCTGTTGATCTCGGTTCGTTGCTCGGTAATTTCATCTTTCAGTTTTTCAATTTCGGCAAGTTTGTTTTTAATATCCAACGCATTGATAACCTGCCAGCCGATTGCAAATGTTACCAGTAGACCTATCGTTGCGGCCATTACACCGATAAAGGTGTCAAGCGATATTGCAGTCAACGACATCGAACGACAGCACCATAAAATCGCCAATATGACGACACCGGCAATGGCCGTTAATGACAGGATTATATCGAGGTCCTTCTTCATTTTTCTTATTCGTTCAGTTTATTTTCGTCGTGCAACCGTTGCTCGATATAATCTTTCGCAGCATCGGCCACTTTGGAAAACAACCGTTTAAGGTTTTCTTTTTGTTCAGCGGTCAGAGTGCGATTGTTATCGACATCTCGATCATGGGAACGTTTACAGCATTCTATTGTCACGTGCAGTTCATTTCGGTCAATATTTTGACCTTGATTATATCTCCGAGCCAGATTCGACAACATCCCGAAAGATATGATTTGTTCCACGTTTCCCATACATTTATTCCTTAATAGTTATCTTAATTTGTTAAGCAAATCCCGTTTTCTTTATCAAAGCAAAATTATATGTAAACAAAATCAGCATTTGCTTTACATTTACAAATACAATGATAAGAAACAGGAGAAAAACTTATATCATCTTACTAATGGATTCTATTGCTTCGAATCCTTCTATATTTTGGTTCTCGCTGTGGTTAATAAGTAACCTCGTCAATTCCGGATTCAGATAAAAATTGCTGGTTCCCATTTTTACTTTCTCCAATAAACCATGTTCAACTAATTTGTTAAGATATTTTGCCGCAGTTATTCGCGAAACTTTAATGTCATTCATCACAAATTCAATTTTTGTGTATGGATGACTAAAAATATTATTCAATAATTCATGACTATATTGTTTTTCCAAACAATTGCGCATTTTGACCTTGTATTCTTGCATTAGAATCTTAATCTGTTTAACCAGAATGATGGTTTCCGTAGCAGTTGCATCTATTCCTCGCAAAATATATAGTACCCAACTCTCCCAATCACCTGAATCGCGAACAGATTGAATAAGACGATAATATTCACCCTTATTTTGTATTATATATCTACTCAAATATAATATAGGCAAGTCCAATAAATCTTTAATGACCAGATATAAAGAATTTATGATACGCCCCGTGCGGCCATTGCCGTCATAGAACGGATGAATACTCTCGAACTGATGATGGATAATTGCCAGTTTAATCAGTGGGTCTATATCCTCTATCGCGTCATCATTAATATATACGACCAAATTGTCCATGAATCTCTGTATATCATCCGGATGTTGCGGCGGCGTATATACGATTTCTTGACGTTGATTCTGCAAGGATGTTCCCGGCACACTTCTAAACCCAGCCTTATTTCGTTCGAGAACGCTTTGTATTTCTTTAATGTTTCCTAATGTTATAATCTTATTTTTTCTGATTAAATCGAATCCGCGTTTAAGGGCATCTGCATACATAACCACCTCCTTGGTTGATGCAGAAGCGGCAAACGATCTTAATTCGGCATCAGCTTTATATAGTTCATCATGTGTGGTTATAATATTCTCTACGGCAGAGCTTTCTTTTGCCTCCTGCAAAATAAGCGTATTGATTAAAATGCTTTCATTGGGAATAGTCAATGCAACACCTTTCAATTCTGCCAATTTTTTATTGGCCTGATTTAATTGCCTGAGTACAGCCTTGCTTTCAAGGTCGATTTGCAGCGGGAGAGTTGGTATTGTATACATAATAAGTCTTTTAAAATCCCATCTGTTTCAAATGTGCGGTGACCTTAGCTTTGAGGTCGGCAATCTCGGCGTCGATTTCCGGAAGCGTCTGTGCATAGCGTTCGGCGAGGGCCGAAACTTTCGAGGTCAGCTGTTGACCGATGCGATGCATTTCACTGTTGAGCCGAGCCGAAAGAGTAGTAAACCATTTCTTTTCGATAACCAAGCGTTTGATATCGTCTTCTGTAAGCCCATCATATTTGACGATCAAAGCCGTAAGTAAATCGTATTTCAAAGTTTTCAGCGTTTTCTTCGTAAGCGAAATATCCTCTTTCAATGTGAGATATTGCGTAAGAATGGCTATTTCATCGGCATCCGATTTTTTGTCGAGTGTTTTGATTCGTTTTTTGACGTTGCCGTCGGAGAGCTTTCCATCGGCAAAATTATCTTCGTCTAATATGCCTTCCGAGTGCTCTTCCAGCATTTCATTTAATTGGTTTTCTTTGTCGCTTAATAACTCTTCGGAAGCCGTAATAAGATGCTTCTCTTTCGCGAAATACTCGTCGATTACAATCGAAACGGGCAATAAGTCGCACACGACATCCTCCGGTGCGGAAGCTTTCTTCTCTTTCGGCTTCGCATCTCTCTTTTTAGCCGCCGGCTGCGGCGTATATAGCTCCGCTTTCCATCCGTTGGCAGCGATCAGATAACAATCGTCCTGCATGGTTTCGCTCCAATAGTTCATCAGGCAGTCATACACATCATAGGCATCAACCAGTGATTCATCCCGCTTGAAAATAGTGAGTAGCGAATCGCTCAATTCTTCGATAAGATGTTTCGGCGCAAACCCCGTAGCAAGGGCGTAAAGGTTTGCACGGTGTCGATCGCACCATTCGGTATAACTTCGATAAAAAATTTCGGTCTGATTACGGAAATCGGTGTTGGCCATAATTGTATCGTGCACGGCCGACGATTCGCATTTCAACGTGAAATATCCCGTGCGAGAGACATGCGGTCGGAAAAGATCTTCGCGTAAAGAGGGACAGACCAGCCAATAGTCGGAAAGTTGTTCAATATCATGCGCAGGCAGTCCACCATGCAAATGCGCGTCGATGTCTTGCAAAATTTCGGTGTCGGGAGCTGAAATATAACGCGGAATATTCAGATTGTAATCATTACGTTCGATTTCTTCCATCGGAACGAATCGGGCGAAATGTGGGACATCGCGTTGGGTCTGCCAAACGTCTACGATACGACGGATATCCTGTTCGCGCAGCCGGTTTTTCGCTCCGTCTTTCATGAAGCCGAATTTTGCATCGATCATAAAAACACCTTTGCGGTTGGAGGCTTCGGATTTTTCGATAAGGATAATGCAGGCCGGTATTCCGGTCCCGAAGAAAAGGTTGGCGGGCAAGCCGATAATGCCTTTGATATATCGCTTTTCGGCTACGAGATATTTACGGATTTGCGCTTCGGCATTGCCTCTGAATAGCACACCGTGCGGAAGGATACAAGCACCGCATCCTGTTTGTTTGATTGACCGAACGATATGGAGCAGAAAGGCGTAGTCGCCGTTTTTCTCTGGAGGAATGCCGATTGACGATCCCCAGCGCTTATATTGATCCTCTTCTTTTGCTCCTTTCAACCATGATTTGGTAGAAAAAGGAGGATTGGCAACCACAAAATCGAATGTCTGCAAATTTCCCGAATCGTCTTTATATTGAGGGTCGTTGAGCGTGTCGCCCTGTTTGATCGTTGCATAGGGGTCGTTGTGAAGAATCATGTTCATTTTCGCCAGCCCGACTGTGGCATTGTCTTTTTCCTGTCCGTACAAGGTCGCATCCGTGGGAGTTTCGGCTTTGGCGCGAAGAAGCAACGAACCGGAACCGCATGTCGGGTCGTAGATGGTGGTACGGATACTGTTCACCTTGTCGAGCCCCAAAACCTTTGCGATGACACGGCTAACCTCCGCTGGAGTATAGAATTGACCTTTGCTTTTTCCGCTTTCGGTTGCGAAATTCTTCATCAAATACTCATAGGCATCGCCTATAAGATCGTCATCAGCCGCGCGGTTTTTGCTGAAATCGAGATCTGATGTCTGGAATATGCCGATAAGTCCGCTTAATGTTTCAACCTTATCCTTGCCCTTGCCGAGTTTGGTTTCATCATCGAAATCCGCGATAAACACTCCGTCCAACTGATTAGCTTCGGACAAAGCCGCCATTTTCTTGTTCATCTCTTCGCCGATATTGGCATGGCCTTTCAAAGCGACAAAATCCTCGAAGTGGCAGCCGGCGGGAATATCTATCATGAAATTAAGGTCGTTGCGGCTTTTGTCGCTGATATATTTCACGAACAGAATCACCAATACATAATCCTTGTATTGGCTTGCATCCATACCTCCGCGTAACTCGTCGCAACATTTCCAAAGGGTACTATATAATTCCGATTTCTTGATTGCCATATTACATTATTTGCTACTGATTAAATCTTTAGGGTTGACTTGAAGAATGCGTGCAATTTCAAAGAGCAATTCCAGATTAGGTTGACGACGATTGCAGGCATAGGCATTTATCATACTGAAACTCTTACCGAGCTGTTCGGCCAGCCATGTCTGTTTAATACCCTTTTCTTCAAGCACTTCCTTAATTCTGTTCATATATTTTGTGGACAAAATGAAACATATTTCGCATAAAGATATGAAATTGTTAGCTATAACTCCAAAAGACCTAATGTTCTCTTTTTAATCGAGAAGCTTTTTTGTTAAGTTTTTCGACTTTCCGTTCTTTCAGTCTCGTCTGTTCTTCGAGTTCGATTTTCTGGCGGATAGTGTGTTCATATTCTTCGACGTCTTTTTTCATCTGACGGATTTTTGCGTTGTCGCGATTTAATTCGAATAGCTCTTCCAGTTCGGCGATGCGTTCGGATGTCGCGTCGCCTTTCATCTTTATATAGCGGTATTTCAGGTCGTTGTCGATGCGGTCATGATTCGGTCGGGTAGCAAAATAGAGTGCCGACGACAAGATCATGCAACTTATGAAAAGGAACAGCACCAAATAAATGACGAATGGGGATTCGGAGCTGAAAATCACTCGGTGTCGGATTATTCTCGGCGGCAGTTCGGCGGGGATTTTGATTGCCTCGACAGATGCTTGCAGATTATCGATACCGGTTTGCGTTTTGGTATAGTTCTGCTCTATGCTCTCCAATCGTCCGGCAAGCTGGATTATTATCGCCTGATGCCGCTCTTGTTCTGTATATACGATTTGCTCCAATCGTTGCGACAAGTCATTGTCGCTTGATTGATTATTGTCCGCTGTTTTTGCCGCTAGTTCGGTCTTGATGGTTTTGACCATCGTCTCCTTGAAGTCCTCATACATTTCGTAGGACATCATATTATTCTCTTTCATGGTTGTATCGCTTCCTGTTTACAATTTCACTTTGGGCTTGGTCATGCGTTCTCGCAAGCGACGTTCCCGCTCCATTGCGGCAATCGCCATCGCTTCGGCGACGGTATTGAGCAATGCCGTGATACGGGCGAGGTACTCTTCGGGACTCTCGCCGGGTTTGCGTTGCAATTGGGCTTCGGACAATTCGACCGGCGAACTATTCGGCGGCAACGGAAATTCGCCGATATTACCGCCGAAATTGACCGGCGGCCTATCCGTGTCGGTCTTTCCGCCACCCGTTCCGAACAGATCGGAGAAGGCCGAACGGTAGGAGTCTGCCGCCGCATGGAAGTCTTTGACAATAGCGCTTCGATGTCGGGTTTGTTGTTGCGCGTATGCAAAATGCAGATTCAGTTTCGAGAAGCTGAATTGCCGGTCGATCTTCGACCCCGAAAACTCGAAGTCGTTTTTTGAAAATAGAACGCCTTGTTTTCGGTCGGTATTTCCGCAATACTTATAGCGGACGTCGATGCCTTGCTCTTTTAATCTACCTTCCAGATCGTTCCAACTCTTACATTTGGGCAGACATCCTTTGATCGCATCATATATTTCGTATTTGGTCTTGTCCGGTTCGCGCAATCGCTCCCGCCGCACGCTGTCCTTTCCCGGCGCAAGATGCAACCCGTATTTCTCGGTTAGTTCCCGGCAGACTTTCGTATTGCGTATTTTAATATTCTTGTCCGATATAGTCTGCCCCTTGTTCCCGACCCGGTTATAGACCAGATGGCAGTGAGGATGGGGCTGGTCGAGGTGACGTACCAGCAGATATTGCGTGTCGGTAATACCCATTTTCTGCATATATTCTTTGGCGATCTGCGTCATCAGCGCATCGGTCATGTGCGGTGCTTCTTTCGGCGAAAACGAGAGGGAGATATGCCCGACCGTGTTTTTCAACCGAGGGTTCAGTCGGGTCTGATCCTTAAAATCCTCGATTATGTTCTTTATCTCCGGCGGGTTTACGCCTTCGGCATCGAGGATGCGCGACAGTTCCTTCATCACATAGCCGACAGTCCCGGCAAAGGATGAACCGGCAATGATTTTACCGATCATCGCGGATCTGTTTTAGCAGGGCTTCGAGGCATGCCATAATGGCCGCGTGACGGGATGCGACACTTGAAAATCCTTTCGCATGGGCAAGCCGTGTCAGTTGATTCAAGTTGCGAGCTATGCCTTTGAGCTGGGTTACGAAATCCAGATGCTCGCGACGCAGGCGTTCTCGTACCGCTCCTGTCCGAAGCAGTTGTCGGATGATTTCCGCCGGACGCTGCCCCGAAGTACGGGCCAATGACCGAAGACGTAAATAATGCTCCGTATCGAGTCGCGTACTGACGATATATCGGCGAACACGACCTTTACTCAATTCCGGCCGTCCGCCCTTGTTCTGTGTTTGTTTCATCGGTTTGTGTACAGGAGTTAGACCAGCGGGATGTTTGGTAGGTTTTCGTTTACGAAAACACAAACTTGCCTTCCTAAACCTTTACCCCTTTCCGACGTTGTGGCTCAACCGCTGCTGTTTTTGCTTTTAGGGGTTGCGGATTATTCCGAACAGATTGAACCGTCTTTGTTTTGGAGGTGTTTTTCTGTGCCGCCAACTTTTTCGCATGGTCTTTTATGTGGGCGATCAGATAGTCGTTGACATCCTTGTGTCCGGAGTAGAAACAGCTTTGATCGACGACTTCGCTGCGGGGGCAAAGACGAATCAACTCGACGGTCGCTTTACGACCCGCATCGTCATTGTCGAAGAAAGCATGAATCGTCGAATGGCGTGCGAGAAACGGAAGCGCTTTCGGAAGATTGACGACCGAGTTTAATACTATTACGTCGATGCGTAGTTGGTCGGGGCGCTTCGTCGAAAGGCAGGAGAGAAAATCCATGAACCCCTCGAAGGCGATTACCGTATCGGTGCGGTTGTCGATCGTCGTAATCTGTTTGGGCGATGCACTTCCTTTGAAGCATTCCGAGCGTAACTCCCATCCGCCGGCATCGTTCGGAAATCCGATGGCGAAATATTTTCTGCCATTGATCGTATAGCGTATCTCCCGACAATAAGTGCAGGCAACCTCCGGAACGATACCGCGCCGCCGTAAATAGTCGAGCAATGCCGAATGACGAAGCGGTGTGTCGGAGAGGATACGGAGCGCGGGAACGGTCGATAAAGGCGACAAAGATCGGGGTGCAGCGATCGGTACCCTCTCTCTGTTTCTCAGCAATCGGACGGCGTGTGCGAAATCGCACCGCTCCAACCGCATTACAAGGTCGATAATGGAACCGCCTTCGCCCAGTCCGAAGTCATACCAGAGATTTCGCACGTAGTCCACCTTGAAACTCGGCGTATGTTCCTCGCGTAACGGTGAAAGATAAAGACCGTATCGCGGATTGTCTTTGGTCGGGTGCAAACCTTGTTCGGCGAGGTAGGCCCGAATGGAAAGATGTTTGATAGCTTGAATCGTTTTCATAACAATCTATGTTCAGTGAAAAGAAAAATACTTATTCTTTCACTGAATTATTTAATGGGAACGATTCGATTCAAGGCTGCTTCGACATCGCTGTCGCGGAACAGGACGCGCCCGCCGATCTTGTGTGCGCGGATCTTGCCGTGGTTCACCCAGTCGGTGAGCGTCACGAGCGAGATGCGCAGACGGTGGGCGGTTTCGCGCCGTGTGAGATATTTCGTGTCGGTTTTCGGATGTGCGGGACGGAACTGTTGCAATTCGTCGCGCAGGGACTCCCGGATCATCTTCGAAAGTTGATCGGCAGTCATGCCATTCAGATAGATTTCCTTTGCCATGGTTTATTCGATTTAACGTCGCAAAGAAAATCATTTATCGAGGCTGTCTAAAATAAGTAATTGTGTCACAAAATAATGCCGTCTTCTGCCACGAACGGACACAGTCGGACAGCCTATGGAATTTTAGGAATGAATTGCATCGGTCTACCTCTGTTTTCCGTTTTGACCGCAGTGTGTAAAGTGATTGTTTCGATGAATAAAAGAAGACGGTTTTTGATAAGAACCGTCCTCCGAAACAAAGCTGTTTTTGTGAGTTTTATTTTAAGGATGGGAATATAATATGGTTTAAGAATAAAGGTTATAATAGTGTCCTTTTATCCTATTTATTCCAAACAGATTCGGTAATTAGCCAAATTACCGATAATTCTGGTGGATCTACGGTTGGAACATATACCATACAAAATGCAATAAACACCAAAATAATAACTCCTAATCTTCCGGCAGAACAAAATGCTATTGCTGAGGCCTTGAGTGATGTGGATGCATTGATTGCGGCACTCGATAAGAAAATCGCAAAAAAACGCCTTATCAAACAAGGCGCAATGATCCGATTATTGGGAGAAAAAGGCAAAAAGTTCCGCAACCAGAAAATCAAAGATATCGTTTCAATCAAAAAAGGCGATATGCTCACTTCTGGCCAGTATATAACAGGAAATATTCCGGTTATTGCGGGAGGGAAAAGTGCCGCTGGCTATCATAATGTAGCGAATAGACAAGCAAATACGATTGCAATCAGTGCGTCCGGAGCAAGCGCAGGTTATGTTACTTTTCATGATTACCCAATATTTGCAACAGATTGCTCTACTATTGAACCAAGCAAATCGTATGATATTAAGTATATTTACTATTTGCTGTTATTTTATCAATCCGAATTGTATGCTTTGCAAATCGGAGGAGCACAGCCACACGTCCATCCAAACGATATTTATGACTTGAATATACACTATAATAGTGATATTGAAACTCAGCGAAAGATAGCCACTATCCTTTCCGATATGGACAAGGAGATTGCAGATTTGGAGGCGCGCCGCAATAAGTACAAATTGATTAAAAGCGGCATGATGCAGAAATTATTAACCGGACAAATACGCTTAGTTAAGCCGTTAGCGCCGATTATTCCGCTTGAAACTCCAGATGCTCAAATTCGTGAAATTCCTCTGCAAACACATGTAGTTGCCGGGCATATCGTAAATGCATTATATCAATCATCAGGATGGGGACGTACCAAATTGCAAAAAACGTTGCATTTGGTCGGGTATCATTGCCAACTCGATTTCGGAAACGACTATATTCGCAATACGGCAGGACCAGATGATCAGGCGATGATGAATCACATCGACAGTAAGTTCAAGCAATATCGTCATGTCAGAATAGAGGCAAAAAAAGAAAATGGCAAGACACGATATAATTATATTCCTACTGCAATGATCGACGAATTGGAACAGGTGTATGAAACATATCCTCAAACAATTCGCCACGCAGTCGATTCTTTGATAAACAAAATTAAAAAGATGGATTTGGCCCGTGCGGAGATTGTTTCGACGCTATATGCCGTATGGAACAACCGAATCATAAAAGGGGAGCCGATATCCGACGATCTGTTGCTGGAAGATTTCTATGCTTGGAGCAAGCACAAGTTGGATTTCAGTCCTGACCAAGTGTTGTGCGAGTTGAATTATATGCGAAAAGAAGAAATTATCCCAATCGGCTGGGGAAAATATATTGACAAGAAATAAGAACTATGGACACAAACATCGGAGCGAAGGAACGGGTAACGCAGGAGCGGCTGATCGGATTATTTCAGAATGTGTTGAAATACGATTATCTCGGTAATTGGGAATACCGCGAAGACAATGCGAATGTAGAGGAGGCGTTGTTGCGTCGTTATTTGAAGAGACGGAGTTATGCCGATAAGGAGATCGGCAAGGCCGTTGCGAAACTCAAACAAGCAGCGGCCAATATCGGCATAGGTTTGTACAACGCCAACCATGAGGTCTATACATTGCTGCGTTATGGTGTAAACGTGCAGTCGGAAGTATCGGAGCACAAAAAGATGGTACACCTTATCGATTGGGCGAACCCGATGGAGAATGATTTTCAGATTGCCGAAGAGGTGACTGTACAAGGCAAAAGCGACCGCCGCCCCGATCTGGTCGTTTATGTCAACGGAATCGCCGTGGCCGTCATCGAGCTCAAACGCAGCAAGGTGTTCGTTCATGAAGGGATTCGTCAGAACATCCGCAATCAAGAAGACGAATATATTCCCCGATTCTTTACGACCGTACAATTGTTGTTCGCAGGTAATGATACCGAGGGGCTGCATTACGGAGTAATCAAAACACCCGAAAAGTTCTGGCTTCGTTGGAAAGAACCGTGCGGCGAACCGTGCGAACCCTCCCTGTTTACACCAGATCGTTATCCAAATGAACTGGATCGCAGCGTTTTGCAATTTTTCGAACCGCATCGGCTGTTGGAATACATACACGATTTTATTATTTTCGACGGCGGCCGCAAAAAGACAGCCCGACCGAATCAATATTTCGCAATCAAGGCGGCGCAACCACGTGTGCGTAATAAAGAAAACGGCATTATCTGGCATTCGCAAGGTGCAGGGAAAAGTCTTACGATGGTTTGGTTGGCACAGTGGATTCGCGAAAATGTTGTGGATGCCCGTGTGGTCGTCATCACCGATCGTGACGAACTGGACAAACAGATCGAAACCGGATTCAAGGATGCGGGTGAGAAAATCCGACGCGCCCGAAGCGGAGCACAATTGGTCTCGATGCTCAATGAAGCCGAACCGTGGCTGATTTGCACCCTCATCCATAAATTCGGCAACCGAAACGACAACGACGGCATATCGGTCGGAGGGAAGAAAGCGGTAAAATCGCTCGATTTCTATTTGGAGGAGGTCGCAAAGAACCTTCCGCAGGGGTTTCAAGCCAAAGGCAATATCTACGTCTTTATCGACGAGTGCCATCGTTCGCAGGGCGGCATGCTGCACGAAGCGATGAAGCATATCATGGGTGAACGTGTCATGTTGATTGGTTTTACCGGAACCCCATTGTTGCATACAGACAAGAAGAAATCCATCGAGACATTCGGTTCATACATACACAGCTATAAATTCCACGAAGCCGTTCGGGACAAGGTTATCCTCGACCTACGCTACGAAGCCCGGAATGTGGAGCAATTCCTCGGCAAGCGCGAAAAGATCGATGAGTGGTTCGATTCCAAGACAGCAGGGTTGAGCAAGGTCGCCCGGTCGCTACTGAAAGCACGCTGGGCGAAGATGGAAAAATTGTTCAGCAGCAAGGAACGTATCCATCGCATCGTGGCGGATATATGTCAAGATATGGACACCAAGCGTGCCTTGTCCGGCGGATACGGCAATGCGATGCTTGTAGCCGACTCTATTTATCAGGCCTGTCGCTATTGGGAGGTATTCCAATCTACGGAATTGAAAGGGCACTGCGCCGTTGTGACGAGCTACGATGCGAACAGTTCGTTGGTAAAGGACGAATACGTCGGCGAAGGCGAAACGGAAGATTTTACCAAATACGAAATCTACAAAAGAATGATCGGCGACCGCACGCCCGAACAGTTCGAAGCGTGGGCGAAGAAGGAATTCATAGAGCATCCGGCAGATATGAAACTGCTGATCGTCGTGGATAAATTGCTCACCGGATTCGATGCGCCGTCGGCTACCTACCTGTATATCGACAAAAAGATGCGTGACCACAACCTGTTTCAGGCGATTTGTCGCGTGAACAGAGTGGATAGCGACGAAAAGGATTTCGGTTATATTATCGATTATCAAGATTTGTTCGGTGCTATCAAAAACGCAATCGAAGATTATACGAACGGGGCGTTCGATCAATATGACGCTGCGGATATTCAAGGCTTACTGACCAATCGTCTGACCGAGGGACGCAAAGGGTTAGAAGAAGCCATACAAGCGGTATATACATTGTGCGAACCCGTAAATCCGCAAACGCAAGTCGGATATTTCGCCTATTTCGTTTATTCGGAAACAACGCCAATCAAGGAACAACAGGATGAATGCGAAGCGAATAGTGCAAAACGCGAAACATTTTACAAGTTAGTATCGACCCTCGTCCGTCGTTACATAGATATCGCCAATGAAATGACAGCAGCAGGATATACGAAAGAGGAAGCGGAACAAATCAAACGGCAAGTCGATTATTTCAACGACCTAAAAGATGAGATAAAACTCAAAAGCGGTGACGTACTCGATTTGAAACTCTACGACCCAGCTATGCGTCAACTGATCGATAATTATGTACGGGCAGAAGACAGCGAGAAACTCGTGGATTTAGAGGATGTGTCGTTCCTTGACTTACTCGATCTCGGCGGAAATGAGGCCATCGACACCCTTCCGAAAAATATCCGCCGGAACGAACGTTCCGTTGCCGAGGTATTGGCGGCTAACATGCGCAAGATGATTATCAGCGAGCGACCGAACAATCCCGCTTATTTCGACAGAATGTCAGATTTGCTGAATCAATTATTACAGGAACAGCACGATGGAAAATTGCAATATAAAGAGTTGATCGAACGGCTTATCGAGAAGCTCAAAGAAATGCGCTCGGAAACACGGACGAAATATCCGATAACGCTCGATACCAAAGGAAAACGTGCCCTGTACGATAATCTGAATCATAACGAGGAACTCGCAATTCGCGTACACAATGCCGTAAAAGCTAATGCCCGAGATGGCTTCAGGGATGTAAGCGGCAGCGGATTGAAGATGAAAGCAGTGCGTAAAGCCGTCCGCAATGCTTTACCTGACACGACAGAAGACAAGATTGATGATATTATGCAAATTATCATCTCACAAAAAGAGTATTGATGACTGTTATCACCCTATCCGATCTGTCTGCCGAGATTGAGTGGAAGGCTATCAAAAACGTGCATTTGACCATCTACCCGCCCGATGCGCGAATACATGTTTCTGCCCCGCTTGCCATGACGGAAGATGCAGTCCGGTTATTTCTGATAACTAAACTTCCATGGATTAGGCAACGTGTGTCGCAGATTCTCGATCAAAACCGCCAGACGCCTCGCGAATATGTTTCGGGAGAAAATCACTATTACAAAGGACAACGGTATCGTTTGAAAGTCGTTTACGACCATATTCCTGCAAAAGTCGAAGTGCAAGGGAATGAATATCTTGTTTTGCATGTTCGCGAAAACTGCCCGTTGGAACGTAGAGCCGAAATACTTAAAGAGTGGTATCGTGCAGAGTTGAAAAAACTGTTGCCCGCTTTAATTGCCAAATGGGAAAAAATTCTGGATGTTCGGGCAAATAAATGGGAGGTTAAACAAATGAAAACTTTGTGGGGCAGTTGTAATCATCGAACGCAAAACCTTATTTTCAATCTGGAACTGATCAAGAAACCGCTACACTGTATCGAATATATCGTCGTCCATGAATTACTGCATATTAAGGTGCGGTTGCACAATGAAGAATTTACAACTCTACTGAGTCGCTATTTCCCGAATTGGAAATTACTGAAAGAGGAATTGAACGATTTTATCGTATAGTCGTATTACAAATGTATGACAAAACAAAATGAAAACCGCGTTGCAGCTATCTGCAACGCGGTTCCTATGAGGTCTGAAGCGGATTCGAACCGCTGTACAAGGTTTTGCAGACCTTTGCCTAGCCACTCGGCCATCAGACCAAATCGCCGATCTCTCATCCTTCGGAACATCCCGGATCACGAATATCTCGAAACTCCGGACACCCCTGCCAACCCTCCTTGCAGGCAACTCCGAACGCATAAGATCGGTTTTGAGATTGCAAATATACAAACATTTCTCATTTTTACAAAACTTATCGGGGAACTTTCGGTTTTCACTGAAAAATCCCTACCTTTACGTTGAATTTCATCTTTCGTTTTCTCGCCTCGGTATAGCCCGAACTCGTTCGGCTCTGCGCCCGGCTTAACGAAAACGTTACAAAAATTGCACGATGGCCATCGACGATATTGCGCTCACGCTGGTTCCGGGATTGGGAGTCAAGGGGGTCGTTCACCTGTTGGAGGTTTTCGGTACGGCGCAGGCGATCTTCGCCGCATCGGCCGATGAACTGGCCGGACGGGCGGAGTTGCGCCCCGACGTCGCGCGCAGCATCGCAGCCCGTAAAAGCCATCCGGAGGCCGAACGCGAACTGCGCCATTGCCGCCGGCACGGAATTACGCCCCTCGCATCGACCGACGACGCCTATCCCGCGCTGCTGCGCGAAATTCCGGACTACCCCCATGTCTTATATATAAAGGGTAATGCCGAAGTCCTGTCGCAGCGCTGTCTCTCCATGGTCGGTACGCGCCGCATCTCGACCTACGGCCAGCGGCTTTGCGACGAGCTGGTGCGGGGGCTGACACGCATCCCGCAGGTCGTAGTGGTCAGCGGCCTGGCCTTCGGGGTGGACGTGGCCTGCCATCGTGCGGCGTTGGCGGCAGGAATCCCGACCGTAGGCGTATTGGCAAACCCGCTGCCCGATGTGACACCGGCGCAGCACACCTCCGTAGCGCTCGACATGATCGAACGGGGCGGGGCACTGATTTCGGAACTCCACTCGCAGAGCAAACAGCGGGGTACGTTCTACCTCGCGCGTAACCGCATTATCGCCGGATTGAGTGCCGGCACGGTGGTCATCGAATCGCCCGCCTCGGGCGGATCGCTCGCCACGGCGCACTACGCCGACGGATACGACCGCACGGTCATGGCGCCTCCGGGGCGAACGACCGATGCCAACTCGTTCGGCACCAACTCCCTGATCCGCAACCGCAAGGCGCTCCTGATCCGCTCGGCGGACGACATCGCCGAAGAGTTGCAATGGGAGTTCGCGCTCTCCCGCGACGAAAAGACCGCTCCCGCATCCACGCCCGAACTGACGGCCGAGGAGCGGGAGGTGCTGTCGCTGCTGGGCGACGAACCCCGCACGCTGGCCGAACTGATCGCCGCGAGCGGCCGCGACTACGCCGCGCTGAGCGTCCTGCTCATGGGGCTCGAACTCTCGCAGGCAGTCCGGCAGTTGCCCGGCAATCGTTACGAACGTTTTCGA
>ULOS01011352.1_pt1 | contig 18131 bp, 9 predicted proteins | sample 1952701 | NCBI WGS metagenome assembly ULOS01 (sample SAMEA4835607, study PRJEB28245) | human gut metagenome | biome: gut microbiome; material: fecal sample | place: Denmark | collected 2008 | reverse complement strand
AATCCAGACAACCCAGATAATCCAGACAACCCAGACAACCCAGACAATCCAGATGACCCAGACGGTAAGAGCGAAAATTATAGTATATCAGGAATAGCTTGGTTGGATGAAAATGAAGATGGTAAAAGGCAAACAAATGAAAAGCTTTTAGATGGTATAACAGTAATGTTGGTAAATACTGATAATTCAAGTACAATAAAAGCAAAACAAGTAACAGGTGCTAATGGAAGTTATAAATTTTCAGAATTAGAAAAAGGAAAGTATATTATAATCTTTAATTATGATACAGATATTTACTCAGTAACAGAATATCAAAAGAGTGGGGTATCAAGTAACTCAAATTCAGATGCTACTACAAAAGAAATAACATTATTAGGAACAAAGACTAAAGTAGGAGTAAGTGATGTTATAGCTATAAACACAAATGTTGAAAATATAGATATTGGATTAATAAAAAATAAAATTTGTGATTTAAAATTAGATAAATATATTTCTAAAGTAACTGTAAAAACTAATAATGGAACAAAGGAACAAGCATATGATAATACTAAACTTGCAAAAGTAGAGATCAAATCAAAAGAACTTCAAGGTTCTATTGTTGTTGTAGAATATAAAATAGTAGTTACTAATGAAGGAGAATTACCAACGAGTGTAACTAAAATAGTGGATTATGCACCAAGTGGTTTAACATTCTCATCTGAACTAAACAAACAATGGAGCGTGAATGGAAAAGGAGAACTTGAGACAAGTTTATCAGGACAAAAGCTGGAACCAGGACAAAGTACGGAAATATCATTAACACTCATAAAGTCAATGACAGTGAACTCGACAGGTACATTTACTAATTCTGCAGAAATAAGTGAAATAAGTAATTCTTTGAATATAAAAGATGAGGATTCTATACCGGGAAACAAAGTAGAATCAGAGGATGATTATTCGAAAGCAGAATTAATTATATCGGTAAGTACTGGTACAGTGGTATATATTTTTATAATATTAGGAATAAGTATAATAGCTATAGGAATAATTTTCTTGAATATAAGATTTGGATTTAAAAATATAACTAAATTTTCTTTGATTTTTATTGTAAGTTTATGTTATATTTGTATAAACATTAAAGATGTAAATGCTTATCATTTTCCAGAAATATTGTATTTTAAACATGTTGAGAGTATTCTTACTCCAACGACATTTGATGGATACGAGAAATACGAGAATTCTAATTATACAAATTGGTATATTAGAGGATTTTGTAATCTTGAAGGAGGAGATTTTGGAGGAAAAGATGGAAGACAATATAAGATATATAAGGAAGAAGAAAAAGATGGTTCACCAGAGCCAGAGCTAATAGAATCAGATAACATTTCTATAAATAGAGAAAATTCAGATGATGATGTATTTGTGGAATACGAGAATGAAAACTATAGAATAGGACCACTTAAAATATCAGGTGACAAAAAGAACAAATATATTTTTTCATTAATACTTGGAAATTCAGAAGGTGAGAGTAAAGCTGAGATTAAAGACAATATAAAAGTTAAATTAGATGGAATAAATGGAAAAATAAAGACATATTATTTAAAAATAAATAAAAAGTATATTGGTAATAAAAATATAATGGGAATTCGATGTGTTGCAAAGAGAGATAGAAATTTAGAGTACAAACATCAGCCTTACATGCAGGCATACTATAAACCTTTGTATAATAGAGCATCTGGTGATACAATGATAGATGATTGGCCAACATGGAAAGGTACAAAATATCAAAGTGTTCTAACAAATTATATGTTGAAAACATGGAATGAGATTGTTATACAAAAAGATCAATTATCGAGTCCAATAATGTGGAAAATTAACAATGGTGACTTAGAGGTTGAAAAGGTAGATGAGAAAAATCATAAAGTTAAATTACAAGGAGTTAAGTTTTATTTAAAAAGAAAAGATGACGGAAAATATGTTAAAGAAGGTAACATTGCTTCATATGTAAATAAAAATGAAGCAACATTATTTAGAACTGACAAAGATGGAAAGAGAAAAATAAAAAATTTAAGAAGTGGAGACTATATAATTGAAGAAATCTCGAATCCACAGTATGGTTATACCGTTATGGCTAATGGTAAACCAAAAGTAATAGGTGGAATGAAAAATCCATATATTTGGGGAAACGAGAAACAAACAGGAAACCTTAAAATAATAAAACAAGATGCAGATTCTGAAAAAAATTTAGAGGGAGTAAGTTTTAAAATAAAGAAAAAAGACGAAAACAAATACATACAGGTTAAAACAGGTGGTGGTTGGAAAAAAGATATTACAGGAATAGTACATGTAGATGATATGAAAACTGTAGATACGGAGAACGAAGCAACAATATTTACGACTAACAGTGATGGAATTATAGAAGTACGAAACATTTTAAAAGGAACATATTACGTAGAAGAAGTTTCAGTTGGAGATATATATTTTGGATATGAAGTAGATGATGATTATATAACTTGGAGTTACACATCAACGAAGAATAAGGATAATAACAGAAGTGGAAAAGGTCATATTGCTACTGTAAAAGTGGGTATTAGAGCATCTTATAATACAACAGAAACGCCTAGAGAGGAAAATAGAAATGAAACAATAGTATTTAAAAATAAAAGAAAATATATAAAATTGAGTGGATATGCTTGGGAAGACACAAGAATCGGAGGTAAAGACAATATACCAGAAAATGAAAGATGCGATGTAGAAGAAAATACAGAAGGTAATACAGAAGAAGATAAAAGGTTAGCAAATGTACTAGTTAAGTTATATAGTTGGGAAGGAAAACTTCTTGGTCAGACTATTACAGACGAAAAAGGTAATTATGTATTTGGAACAAAGTCGATGGCTGATATAAATGGAGACGGTATAATATCTACAAAGGATGTAAGTGAAATTAATCGAGTTATAAGTTTGGGAGAAACAAGTAAATATACAAATGGATTAATGGATATTAATAATGATGGAAAGATCGATAAAGCTGATATGGAAAAACTTCAAAATATCATAACTTTAAAAGAAGAATTGATAGATGTAAAAATAGAAGATATATATAATTCAGAGACAAAAGAAGCTGGGTATATAGAGTTTACATATAATGGACTAAATTATGAGACTGTTAGTGTTAACGTGAAAGAAAAAAACACAAACAAAGTAGCTGAAATAAGTTCAAATTCTCAAAATCAAGTTGATAAGTCTATTGATGGAACATATTTAGATAATAGGACAAGTTTCAATAAAAGTTGGGCTGTAATAGAAAATAATAAGAAAATAGACAGTGATGGCAATGTAGATACGTTAGATTATAATCATAATAATGGTGCAAGCAGTTTATCATATCCAGGTGGAATTACTGGTTATAATGAACAGAAATATCCTATTATTGTAAAAGATAATACTAACAATAATATTTTTAATATAACTGCAAGAACAGAAACAAATACAAGTGAAGATGCTTCATGTAAATTTTTTGGACAAAATAAAACAATGGAGATGATATTATCAGACAAATATATTGATACAATTGAAAATATTAATTTAGGAGTAAAAGAAAGAGCGCAACCAGACTTAGCACTTACAAAAGATATATATAGTGCAAAAGTTACTGTAAATGGATATGAGCATACATATATGTATAATCAAAAATTTGTAGATAAAGATCCAAATAAGGATGAATTTGACGTAGATGTTAAATTTGAAGAAAAAATCGGAAACCAATCGTTTACAAGAGCAATTTACCCATCAGACGTAAAAGAAACACAAGATAAAGATTTTTCAGTAAAAGTAGTGTATATAATAACTCTAAAAAATGGATCAGGAGTATTATATTCTAAGATAAATAGTTTAGTAGATTATTTTGATGTACGATACGACATAGAAAAAGAAGGTGCAATTTGGACAATTTCTGAAAAAGAAGATGGAACTGAAGATAAAGTTAATATTGGATATGAAGTATCAGAACAATCTGAAAATAATTATAAAAAAATGATAATAAATTGTGGTACAAATATAAATCCAAGTGAGAGAAATAAAAACATTTATGTAGAATATACATTAACAAGAAATGGTGTAAAAGATATTTTATTTGATAAAAATGGGAACCAAAAAACAAATATAGAAGGACTAGAAAATATTGTTGAAATTAATTCATATTCAACATATAGTGATAAAGATTTTACAAAGAGTTATGCAGGAATAGATAGCAATTCTAATCCAGGTAGTACAGTTCCAGGAAATAAAGATACATATGAAGATGATACGGATTATGCACCAGGATTAATACTAGAAGTTGCAAATCCAAGAGAGATAAAAGGTACAGTATTTGAGGATAATGCAGTAGATCCAACAGAAGGAGGAACAAATAGAGAAAGATTAGGAAATGGAAAATTTGATGATGGAGAAAAAACAATATCTGGAGTAAAAGTAGGTTTATATAAAGAAGCTGATTTTGAAAATGGAGTGAAATTAAATTCAGGAGTTCAACCTGTTGGAACGACTACTTATGGAGGAGATAATAAGGATTCAACAGGAAAAGATGGAGCATTTACGATAAAAGACTTTGCACCAGGAGAATATAGAATTGTATACTTCTGGGGAGATGGTAAGTATACCATTGAAGATTACAAATCTACGATTTGGACAAGTGAGAATAAAAAAGAGAAAGATGGAAATCCAAATACATGGTATAGGGTAAATACAGATGAAAGATATTCAGATGCACTAGACAATTATGCTACAAGATTAAAAATTGATAGCGAAGACACAAGTATAGATAAAATGGATTCAAAGACACCAACTATGGTGTTTGGAGTTGAATTAGCAGATGATATTGATAATAAAAAGACAGAGACCAGTGGAATTGATAAAGTTACATTCAGCATAGAAAATATAGATTTTGGTGTTATAGAGAGACCAAGACAATCAATAGATGTAACTAAGAGAGTAAAATCAATGAAAGTCACGTTAGCAAATGGACAAGTAATTGCAGATGCAAAAATAATAGAAAAAGATGGAAAATTGCAATTAGAAGAACAAGAAAAAGGAGTAGCATATATACAACCTTCAGCAAATGCTAGTCCGAAAAACGGAATGATAAAAGCAGAAATTGATAATGAGTTAATTCAAGGAGCAACAGTAGAAATTAAATATGAAATTAAGGTACAAAATAATAGTGAAATAGATTATGATTCAAAGAGTTATTACTGCTATGGAGAAAAAGAGGTAAAAAAAATTGTTAAAATTAAGGCTAGTGGAGTTTATGATTATTTAGATAATACAATGATTGCAAATGATGAAAATACAGAGTGGGAGACAAAGACAATAGAAAATTATAATGAAGAAGTTAGCAAACCAACTGTAATAGAAGAGTACTTGCATAAATATCAATCATCTTCAACAGATGCTTCTGGAAATACAGAAATAAGAATAGGGTATGAAAAATTTGAAGAGCAATATAGTGAAACGAAAGAAAATTGGAAAATAGAAAATATTATAACAGCAAGAAAAAAGAGATTAGCAGATAAAACAATTCTACATAATGCTAATCTTGAGGGAGAAATAGCACCAGGGGATTCTAAGCAGGCAAGTTTAACTGCTTCGAAGATTTTAACAAATACAGATGAAATTGAATTAAATAATGATATAGAAATAACTGAAGCAACCAGAAATACAATAACTGGAAGAAATGTAACACCACAATATTCAATTTTTTATGATAAAGGTGAAACCGTAATAATTACAAAACCTACAGGAGAAAACAAAAATTATATTTTAATTACAATAGTTGCAATATCATTCTTTGTAATATTAGGCACAGGTGTAGTATTTATTAAAAAGAAAATATTAAAATAACATATTAAGATTCAAATCCATATTATTTTGTGGTATGGATTTGAATTAAAAATATAATAAACTCAAGTTTAATATGTAAAATCATAAGGAGGACATAAATTGAAAAAGAAAAAAATTATTTTTATAATTATGATAATAATATTATTTATAATTCCAATACATGTTCTAGCATTTGATTTGCAAGCAAATGTCAATGAGCCAAGTTTGCAAGAAGGAAAAATTCAAATAATACTTAAATTATCAGATTTACAGGAATATTCAAATGGAATAAATGCAGTAAGTGGAAAACTTATTTATGATACTAGTTTATTTGAAAGTGTAACTTTTGTTGGAATGAATAATTGGTCTTGTGCTTATAATAACGAGGAAGATAATGAAAATAATGGAAGTTTTATGCTGATTACTACATCTGGAAATGTAAATAAAGATACAGAGGTAGCTCAAATAGAATTAAAATTAAAAAATTCAATAGAAAAACAAAATACTAAAGTAAAAATTGAAAATATCCAAACTAGTTATAAAGCACAAAAGATAGAATCAGAAGATAAAGAAATTAATTTATTAATAGAAAATAATAATATAACTGTTACTAATGATAGTAGCGAAAACCAAGAAGTACAACAGAAAACTCAAGAAAATGTACAACAAGAAGAACAAAATAATGAATATAATTATAGAAAATATATAATTATAATATTATTTGTAATCATATTAATTATATTAATAATTTTAATTATACAATTAATAGAAAGGAGGAAAAAAAGTGAAAAATAGTAAAATAATTGTAACTTTGATAATAGCTATTATGTTATTAGTTTCTATAGCCCTCCCTGTAAAAGCAGCAAGTTATACATTTACATTTTCAGTTAACCCAGAAAAAGTAAATGCAAAACCAGGAGATACTATAACTGTTGATTTAGGAATGGCAGACATAGATCAAACAGGTGATGGAATTAATGCTATACAAGGAGATATATCTTATGATGAGAATATATTTGAAAATGTAGAGATTGTAACAGCTGGTAATAATTGGAGTGTATCACTAAATCAATCAGCAGATAGTAGTTTAAAAGGAAGATTTGTAATTAATAATATGAGTAATCAAAAAAATACGCAAGTAGTAGCAAAATTAAAGGCAAAAATAAAATCAGGAGTAACAGCTTCAACAGCTACTATTGATTTAAAAAACGTTTTTTCTAGCTATGGCACTACAGAAACAGCCAAAACAAATAAGACTGTTACAGTAAACATACAAACATCTTCTCAAAGCAATACTAATGGTAATAATAGCGGTTCAAAAAATAGTACATTAACACAAAAATCAAGTAATGCTCAAAATACGGCTAAAAATACCAACCTTCCAAAGGCAGGATTAAGTTCTTGGATTGGAGTAGGAATTGTAGTTGCTATTATATGTGCGATTATTGGATTTATTCGTTATAAAAAGATTTATTAGAAAATAAGGACTTCAAATTTGAAGTCCTTATTTTTTACTAAACTGAAACGTCTTTTGAAATTTAAATAAAATTTATGTTGCAATTTTCGACAATATATAATAAAATAAAAATCAAATATTAAAACAATATAAAAAAAATACTAAATATAAATAAAAAAATGTAAAAAACTTTTTCGGTACAGGCTACCAAAAAAGACAAAAACCACAAAGGACAAGTAGTAAAATATATTTAATTTAAAAAAAGTTAAATAATAACTTAAAAAAGAAGAGGTGGTAAGGATGTTTCAAAATATAAATGAAAATACAATAGATTTAGATAGCAAAAATGAAAACAAAAAAAGTACAAACAAACTAAATATATTTTCAAATGTATTTACAAAAGACAATATCGTACTTTACATAGTTTCATTTATGCTATCTTTTGTTGGACTAAATGGTGAATTTTCAATTTTTAGTATAAGTATGTTAGGTGCATGTTTTGCATCTTCTATTCCAGCATTAGGAATAGTTTTAGCATCTTTAATAGGAAATTTTATTAAATTTGGTGTAGGCGGAGTACTTGGCTATTTTTTAACAGCTTTAGTTATGCTAATAAGTTTGTTTATTATCAAACCTCGTTATAATGAGCAAGAAAGAAACGAAAAAATAAAAGTAGGAAAAAATGTTTTTATATCTGTATTAGTGATCCAAGCTGTTAAATGTGTAATGTCTGGATTTACTATTTATGATATATTATCTACAATTACATTAGCAATGATAGCACTAGTATTTTATAAGATTTTTGTAAACTCAACAGTTGTAATACAAGAATTCTATTTAAAGAGGGCATTTTCAATTGAAGAAGTAATAGGTGCAAGTCTTTTACTTGCTATTGCAGTAGGAGGCTTTGGAGATTTAAGTATAGCTGGATTTGGAATTAGAAATATATTAAGCATATTAATTGTTATGATTTTAGGTTGGAAAAATGGAATTTTAATAGGTACTACATCAGGAGTAACAATAGGAGTAACATTAGGTGTTATATCTGGAACAGAACCAATAATGATAGCAGCATATGCAATATCTGGAATGTTAGCAGGAATTTTAAATAGGTTTGGTAAAATAGGAGTTGTTATAGGTTTTACATTAGGAAATGTACTTTTAGCATATGTATCAAATGGCTATACAGTAGAATTAATACATTTTAAAGAAATTTTAATAGCATCATTAGGATTATTATTAATTCCAAAAACATTAAAAATTGATATAGAAGAATTTATAGGAACTAATAAATTTTTACCAGGTGCTCCAGGTAGAGCATTAAATAAAAGCAAAGAAATGGCTCAAAGTTTAAATAATGTTTCAGAAGCAATACAAGAGATGGCAACAACATATAGAAATACAGAACAAGTAAATTATGGAGAAGGAAATAATAAAATTGGAAATAAGCAAATTTTCTTATCTGAATTATTAAATAATCTAGAACCATATAAAGAAAACATGTTATATGAAGATATAGCAGATACAGAAGGTGAAATTGTTAGTGAAATATTTGACTTTTTATTGGATAAACAAGAAATTACAACACAAGATTTGTTAAAAATATTTGCTGATTGTAACAGCTATGTAGTAGGATTTGAAGATAAAAATATTAGTAAGTATTTAGAAGAAAATATTTCACAGATGGTAAGAGTTATTAATGTATCATATAAAATAAGTAAATCTAATTTTATATGGAGAAAAAAAGTAGAAGAAAATCAAAAAAATATTGGAAGGCAGCTAAACGGAGTATCAAAGGCAATTCAAAGTATGGCAAAAGACTTAGAGAAAGATTTAGAAGTAGAAGAAAAATACGAAAATCAAAAAACGGAAATTATAGAGTTGTTAAGACAAAAAGAAATAGAAGTTCAAGATTTAGTTATAAAAAAAGATAATCGTTTTTTAATTGAAATATATTTAGACGAAATATTGGAAACAGCAAAAATAGAAGTAATAGAAGATATATTGACAAAAGTACTAAAAGAAAAGATAGTATTAAATGATGAAGCTAGTGTAGGAAAAAGATTAAATTTTTTATCAGAAGACAAATATATTATGGCAATTGGTAAAGCAGAAACTACTAAAAGTAAAAGCAAAACTTCAGGAGATAGCAATTTAAGTATTAGGCTAAAAGATGGAAAATATTTAGTGGCAATAAGTGATGGAATGGGAAGTGGAAAAGAGGCTAAAAATAGTAGTTTACATGCATTAAGATTATTAGAGAACCTACTTTTATCTGGATTTGATAAAAAGATATCATTAGATTTAATAAATACAGCATTGTTAAATCAAAATAACGAAATATTTGCAACATTAGATATAGCGATTGTAGATTTATATAAAGGAAATATAGAATTTATAAAAAGTGGAGCTTGTCCAACTTATATAAAAAATAAGAAAAGAGTTCAAATGATAAAATCAACATCTTTGCCAACAGGAATTATAGAAGAAACAACAATTCAGACTTTTGACAAAGATATAGAAGCAGGAGATATTATGCTTATGTGTTCAGATGGAATCTTAGATTCTAATATTGAATATAAAAATAAAGAGTTGTGGATTAAATATATGTTAGAGGATGTTGAAACTAGTAATACTCAGAAAATAGCAGATTTAATTTTAAATGAAGCTATAGATAATAATTATGGTGTGGCAAAGGATGATATGAGTATTATTGTTTGTAAATTTAGAAAAAAAGAAGAATAAGATTTTAGAATTAAATATTTTAAATCAACACAGAGGAAGGATTTTTTTATGCGAATCCTTCCTCATTTTTTATAAATTTTCGCACGCGAACAAATTTGCTGAAAAAATGCTCAAACTTAGAGAAAAATGGATTGACTAATTATAAAGGATGATATAAAATAAATGTGAAACTACAAAAAAATACAAAATATAATAGAAAATTCAAATAAATATTTTATATAAAAGGGGGCTAAAATAAAATGAGCAGAGGAAGTAGAGGTAGAAGGTACGAAGAGCCAAAATTAAATATGAAAAAGGTATTTGCCGTTATATTAGCAATTATTGTTATTATTATGGTTATTTTTATTATAAAAGGAGTATTAACTAAAAATAAAGAACAAGGGAAAATTGCTAGTAAAGATTATTTTGCAGCATTTAAAGATAATAAATGGGGTGTTATTGATGAGACAGGAAGTGTAATAATAGATCCATCTTATTCAGAGATGATTATTGTACCAAATAGCAAAAACGATGTGTTTTTATGTACATATGATGTAGATTATACTACAGGAACTTACAAAACAAAGGCATTAAATAGCAAAAATGAGGAAATCTTTAAAGATTATGACAAAATAGAAGCAATTCAAAATAAAGATGAAAAAGATAATTTATGGTATGAAGATGATGTTTTAAAAGTAGAGAAAAATGGTAAGTGCGGAATAATAGATTTATCAGGCAAAGAATTACTATCATGTGAATATGACCAAATTAGTGCATTACCAGGAATAAAAAATGCGTTAAAGATTTTAAAAGATGGAAAATATGGAATAGTAGATGATGAAGGAAAAGTTATTTTAAAAACAGAATATGCAGATATTACTAATCTAGGAAAAGATAATAAATCAGGATATATTGTAAAAAACACAGATGGAAAATATGGAATAGTTGATTTCTCAGGAAATATTATTTTAGATATGAAATATGACGAAATTGCTAAGGTATATGGAAATGATTATTATGTTGTAAAAAAATCAGGAAAACAAATATTAGTAAAAAAAGATGGAACAGAAATATTAACAACTGGATTTGATGAAATAACAGAAATTTTGAAAAATATAGATAATGGAATTATATATAAAAAAGATAATAAATATGGTGTAATGAAAACAACAGGAGAAGTAACTATAGAAGCAAGTTATGAATATTTGAGTGAAGCAAAGTCTGGAGTATTTATAGCTAAGAAAGACGGAAAATACGGAGTTGTTGATTTACAAAAAGATATTAAAGTAGAACTTAAATATAATTCTATATATTATAATGAAAAAGCAGATATATATATTGCAGAAGATGCAGAATTTAATAATGATATAATTGACAATACATATACTGTAAAATTGACAGGAATATTACTTGATATTGATACTGAAAAAGGGTATATAGAAATAAGACAAGATGAAGAACATAAATACTATAATTTTAAATTTGAAGCAAAAATTGAATCAGATATATTTAATTCTCATACTTTATTTATAAGTAAGAAAAACGGAAAATATGGATTTGTTGATAAAGATGGAAAAGTTATAGTAGATTATATATATGATGATGCTACACAACAAAATACATATGGATATGTAGCAGTAAAAAAAGACGGAAAATGGGGAGCAATTGATCAAAAAGGTAATGTTGTTCAAGAACCAACATACGAATTAGAAGATTATTTAAAAGTTGACTTTATAGGAAGATGGCATTTAGGAAAAGATATTAATATGAATTATTATAATCAATTATAATTATTGTTGACTAAAAAATAATATCATTTTAAATGAAAATAAGGTGGTAAAATGGAACTAAAGATAAATTATCAATATACATATTTTGTACATCCATTTATTATAAAAGATGGAAAGTATCACAAATATTTATTAAAAATGTTAAAAGATAAGGATTTTAAATTAAAGGTATTTCAAAAGGAAAAAGATTATACTATGTATAAATATTTCTTGCCTAATACAAAAGAATTACTATTTTCTAGTTTTAGTTTTGGAAGTAGTGAGTTGAAAAGGTTGGAAGAATTACCAATAGAAACAAGAGCCGCTATTCTTAGTAAATATTCTTGTAATATTTTCGAATATACATTAAAAAAAGATATACAAGGAAAAGTAGATGATAGAAAAGGAATTTTCTTTACAATTCAGAAAGTAGAAGTTATATGCTTTAGTACAGGAATATGCTTTTTAGTGATTAAAACAAATATTGATGAAGATTCTAAATTTGCAGATTTATTAAATTTTAATTATAAATTTAGAGATATAAATCAAGATATTTCTGTTTTAGATACATATGATAACATTCGTTTACAAACAGGGGATTTTGATGAAGTAGAAACATTTAAAGAGTTTATTAGAAATATTACAGGTTCTAATATAGGAGCTATTAAACTAGATATTGATACAGAAAGATTTTTGACATATTCATATGTATGTATTGATCAAGAAGCATGGAACAGTACAAATGAATTTGATAAAATAAAACACAATTTTATAAAGTATGCTAATATATTACCAGCAGATAATAGCAGAAATTATGAAATGGAAAAAGAAAAAATAAAAATACTTTCAAAATGGAAATATGCAAAAGTAGGCTTAACTAAGTTAGGGTGTACATTATTTTCTTCAAGCAGTGATATGAATAATTATACAATTCTTCCAGATGAATATGAAAATCAATACTTTTATACATACATATTGAATTTATATAAAAAAATATATCTAAAAAAATTGCAGTTGAAGTTTAAAAATCCAAAACTAGTAAAAAAAGCAAGAAAAGAATTTATAGATTTTACTAAAAAAATATGGATTCAAGAAATAACAGAAGATGAAATTGGAACAGTATTAAATCACAGAATGCAAGAAACATTTGAGTTAGAAAAGCTATATGGAGAAGTGAAAAATAAATATGATGTTTTATATAAAGACTTAAATATAGAAAAAAATAAAACAGCAACAATATTAATTGCGGTGATATTAGTGGCATCATTGCTATTTAACATACTAAACTTTATAACATTAATGAAACAATGAGGGATAAAAATGAAAGTTACATGTGGTATAGATATTATTGAGATAGAAAGAATTAAAGAAAGTATAGAAAATCTTGGAGCAAAGTTTTTAGAAAGAGTCTATACTAAAAAAGAAATTGAATATTGTGAAGAAAAAAAGTCACAGAAATATCAGCACTATGCTGCTAGGTTTGCTGCAAAAGAAGCTGCATTTAAAGCTATTTCATGGAAGATAAAAGATAAATATGAGGTTTGTTGGAAGGACTTTGAAGTTGTAAATGACAAACAAGGAAGACCAAAATTAAATATTATAGGAATTGATTTAAAAGATATTGAAAATATAGATTTGAGTATATCACATTGTAAGGAATATGCGGTAGCAAATGTGACAGTTTTAGGAAGGTAGTTTTATATGAAATTTTTTGATAGTCATGCACATTTAGATGATGAAAAATTTAATGATGATAGAGAAGAAATAATTGAAAAGATACATAATGATGAGATAGAAAATTTTGTATCTGCTGGATATAGCTTAGAGGGTTCAAAAAAAGCAGTAGAATTGTCTAAAAAATATGAATTTATTTATGCTACTTGTGGTATTTCTCCAAATGATATTCCACAAACAGAAGATGAATTGTGGAAAGATTTAGCTGAAATATCTAATTTAGTGAAGAAAAATAATAAAGTAGTTGCAATTGGTGAAATAGGATTAGATTATTATTGGAATAAAGAAAACAAAGAATTACAAAAAATAGCATTTATAGAGCAAATAAAAATGGCTAATGAATTACAGCTTCCAATAGTAATACATACAAGAGAAGCAGTTATGGATACTTTAGAAATTTTGAAGGATAATAAAGTACAAAAGAAAGGAATATTTCATTGTTGTCCATTAAATCGTGAATTAGTAAAAGAGGGATTAAAGTTAGGATTCTATATATCTTTTGCTGGTCCAATTACTTTTAAAAATTCTAAAAATGCAAATGAAATTATAGAGATGGTACCAATGGACAAAGTTTTAATTGAAACAGATAGCCCATACTTGTCGCCAGAACCTTTGAGGGGAAGACGAAATGATCCAAGAAATGTAAAATATATGGCAAAAAAAATAGCTGAGGTTAAGAAGATAACTTTGGAAGAGGTAGCTAGTGTCACATATAAGAATGCAAAAGATGTATTTAATATAAAAAAATAAAACACTAAAGAGCTCATTTAAGAGCTCTTTAGTGTTTTTTCGGCAGAATCCAAGACACTTTCAAGCGATATTCCACTTTTAAAGAGTATTGGCATTTCAAACCAATTTGTCATTTCTAATAACAGCATTTTACTGTAATTATTTTTCTTTATGACAAGTGTATCTCCTGATAAAATGGAGATGTCTGTGAAGAGTTGCCTTTTTTCAGATTCCAAACAATACTCTCTTAATCTTAATATTTGGTTTACATTAAGATCATAAGAATTATTGGCTCTTTCTAAGGCTGATAAAAGCCTGGGATGAATTCCTGCTCCAAGCAATTTCCCATCTTTGTCTTCTACCCTAATTTCAATGTTTGTACTTCCAGAACGATGAATTCTAATAGTACAATCATCATTCATGAGAGCATTATTTAAAGCTCCAATCCGGATTTTTGCAAAAGAATTTTTTTCTGCAAATTTTTTTAACATATTATAAACCTCCTTTAAGTTTATACATAAATTATACAATATTTTACAAACAAAATCAAGTTTTATGTAACCTAAAGAAAATTTTATTTCTATTATTTAGTTATTGTTTCCAAAATCAACTTTTACATTTCTTCTAGCCTCATCACTTTCAGCTTTGAATAAATCACGAGCTTTAAAATTAAACATTCCAGCAATGATATTAGAAGGGAATACTTGTAACTTTGTATTATACATTGTTACAGTATCATTATAGAATTGTCTAGAAAAAGAAATTTTATTTTCTGTATTTCTTAATTCTTCTGATAATTCTGAAAAATTTTGATTAGCCTTTAATTCAGGATAGTTTTCTGAAACAGCCATAATTGTTTTCAAAGTTGTAGATAATTGGTTGTCTAGCTCAGCTTTTTCAGAAACACTATTAGCATTTGCCCATGAAGTTCTAAGACTAGCTATCTTTTCAAAAGTTTCTTTTTCATGAGTCATATAACCTTTTACTGTTTCTACAAAGTTAGGTATTAAATCGAACCTTCTTTGTAATTGTACATCTATTTGACTCCAAGCATTATCAACTTTTATTTTAGATTGAACTAAACTATTGTACATTCCAATAACTGCAATTATTAGAACTACAACGATTCCTAATATAATCCAAATAGTCATTATTATTCCTCCTCTTTTAATAATATATAACGATATAATAACATATTACTTGAATTTATACAATAAAAAATACAAAAAATTGTATATAGATACAAGCATTTATTATTCACAGATTATAAATTAGAAGTTATAATAAGTAATTAAAAGTAATATTTTTAACAGGAGGACATATAATATAAAGAAATGCTTATATAGTTAAGAAAAAAGTAGAAAAGTCCAAATTTGACAAAAATAAGAAAAAAGAGTATAATAAATGTGTTGCCAAAAAGGAGGTAATAAATTTTTATGAAAAGAGAAGAAAAAGCTTCAATTTCTATAATAAAGATTATATGTGTAAGTATTATATTAATTTTAATATCAGGAATAGGAGTTATGGCAGTTAATACCAACTTGAAGGATATAAAAATTATTCTTCAAAATGGATATGAAATGACAGCATTAACTTCAAAAGCTACAGTATCGGAAGTATTAGAAGAAAATAATATTGTATTAAAAGAAGATCAAAAAACAATACCAGACTTAGATAGTCAAATATCAGCTGGTCAAAATATTCAAATAACAGATAAGTCATACAATGAGGTTCAAATAGCCAAAATATCAGAAGAAGGTGCAGAAACAACTTTAGAACAATTATTACAAAATTATGCTCCAATCACTGAAAAAATAGTAGTAGAGCAAGTTGCAATCCCATATGAGACAATAACAAAAAATTCAACTAGTGCAGACTCAAATACAACTAATAAAGTTTTAAAAGAAGGAAAAGACGGAATAAAAGAAGTAACATATAAAATAAAATATCAAAATGAAGTAGAAATTGAAAAAACAGTTATATCAGAAGTAGTAGTTCAAGAGCCTGTAAATAAAATTGTACAAGTTCAAAAGAAAGTAGAAACATCTAGAAGTGCTGATTTACCAAGAACATCAGGAACAACAACTACAGCAGCAATTAACGGAGAAACTTATAAAATCACAGCGTATTGTTCTTGTAGCAAATGTTGTGGTAAAACTACAGGAAGAACAGCATCAGGAACACAAGCAACAGCAGGAAGAACAGTTGCAGCACCATCGAAATTTGCATTTGGAACAAAACTAAATATAGGTGGACATATCTACACAGTAGAAGATAGAGGCGGAGCGATAAAAGGAAATAGAATTGATATTTATGTAAGCTCTCATTCAGCAGCATTACAATGGGGAGTAAAATACTTACCAGTTAGTGTAACACAATAAATTTAATATTGTATAAAAATAAATTATTGAGGTATAAAACTAAAAAAGTTTTATACCTCAATTTTGTATATTTAAAGAAAATTTAATATAATGTAAAAATGAATTAAAAATAAAGCAATTCCTTACGGAATTACATTATTCATAAATTTTTTTGTCGAGAAAGAAATATATTTGTAAAATTTGTTACAAAAATGTAATTATAATTTAATATTCCGAAAGAAAAAAGCGTAAAAAGAACATCCCTAAAAGCGTATATCTCAATCAATGTAATATTAAAGATGATGGCGAAAACTTCCATTGAAAACCCATTCTACTTATGAGAATATATATATATATTATATTTATAATTAAGGAGAAGTGAGTATGAAACAAAAAATTGAGGGAGCAATAAAAAAACGAAAAGTAATTATGGCAATAATGGAAATAATATTAATTATTGCATGTAGTATTTTTATATGGATAATGACCATACCGAAAGATAAATTTTTAGCATCAACATATTCATACTCGAAAGTTGAAAAATACGAGATAAATGGAGATTATTTAACAAGAGTAATGCCTCAGACAGATTATGAGACATTTATTAAAATTGCACAAAATACAATAAAAGATACAGTTTCACAAGACTTCTCAATAAAAATATATAAAAACAAAGAGAAAACACAAGAAGTAACAAGTGGATATATAGCTACAGGAATGGTGGCAGTAGTTAATTATAAAGACATGGTAACAAATGAAAATGTAGCTGAATCAAAAAATAAAAGCGAAGAAAACGTAGTAGATGAAAACAATGAGAACAGTATGAATACTGAAAATGCAACAGATTCAAATTCAACGAATATTGCAAATGAGAATGAAAAAGAAAATTTAAGTGATGAGAATGATAAAGAAACAGGAGATAATCAAGAAGTAAGCAAAGATTTAGAATATACAATTAGCGTAATAGGTGATTTAACTGGAAATGGCGATATGAATGTAACAGAATTAACAAGAATTGTTAGAGGAGTTGTTAAGCTAAAAAATTGGGATTTTAAAGACGAAGAAAAATTAACAGTGGACTTAAATGGAGACGGACAAATAGATGTAACAGACGTTGAGTGTTGCATTAATTATATTGTGTTTGGAGAATTTGAAGTTGTAAAAAAAGATGTTGCATCACCAAGCATAGAAGTTAAGGGAGATAAAGATGCAACAAATGAATATTATACAAGTGATGTAGTAGTTAATATAATTGAGAATGAGCCTAAGGAAAATATAAGAGAAACTAGAACATCTGTTGAAATGGCACTTAGTGATACAGAAGAAACAAAGATAGTTGAAACTGCAGAAAATACTTTTAAATTAAGCAAAAATGGAACATATACAATAACTAGTCAAACATTCAACAAAGATGGTAATAAATCAGATATAGTGACAAAAACTATAAAAATAAATAAAGATCAAAAAACAGATACAGCATATAAAGTAGAACATTACAAAGAA
>ULOS01029812.1_pt1 | contig 18176 bp, 14 predicted proteins | sample 1952701 | NCBI WGS metagenome assembly ULOS01 (sample SAMEA4835607, study PRJEB28245) | human gut metagenome | biome: gut microbiome; material: fecal sample | place: Denmark | collected 2008 | reverse complement strand
GCGCTTCCGTGGAGCAGCAGCCGGAAGACCGCCTGTCCCTGACCGTGCTGGGCGCCGTGCCTGTGGCAGAGACCTCTGTTTCCCCGTCTGTTGTGCTTCAGCGGGAAGCGGAGCCGCAGACAGTGCTTGTGCCGGAGGAAAAATCTTTCCTCGGAGAGGGGAAAACCATTATTCAGCCTGCTCCTCCTACCCCGGTTGACGAACCGGAACGGCATCCGGAGCCGGATCTTCCCGCCCCTGTTGCCGTTCCCAGGAGGGATGAACGTGAATTGGAAGAGGAACTGGTGCCCGTAAGGCCTGTCTCCGATATTCCGGATGAAGGGGAAACGCTCCGGGAGTCCGCGTCTGTTGCGCAAATTTCCGAAACGGAGGCGGAGCCGGAATTGGAGTCAGTCCCGATGCCTGACATCAAGGAGCTGGAGGAAGGATTGCCTCCGGAGGAAGGAGAAGAAGAGCGTGCGGGCCACGGCCTTTTTGCCCGTGTGCGCCCCCTCATTCTTGATGGGGAAGACCTGGATCTGCCTCCCGCACTGCGGAAAAGGAAACCGGATCCGAGCTGATGATGTCCCCCCGCACGTCCAGGGTGTGGTTTTGGGCGCTGACCGCAGCCGCCTTATTGTATACGGCGCTGCTCAGCTGGTGGAGTCCTCTCACTTCCGATACGTACCATCATGCCCTGACGGGCATGGAGCACTGCTTCTCTTTCAGCCTGGTCTGGGAGCGCTGCGTAGCCTCCTACATGACCTGGAATCCCAGAATAGGGGAATACCTGGCCTTTGCCGTAGCGACGGCGGGGAAATGGCTCTTCATGCTGCTCAACCCCTTTGTGCAGGTCGGTCTTGCGCTGATGATGTTTTATCTGGCTTCCGGGCGCAGGGTGGATCTCCGTTCCTGGCCGGACGTGCGTCTGTTCGGATTGGGGCTTCTCCTGCTGTTCACGTGCACGGCCCGGCCCGGCGTCACGATTTACTGGCTCTCCGGAGCCACCAACTATTCCTGGGGCGCCGCCGTCTGGCTGGGCTTTCTGTGTCTGTACCGCGGTTTGCTGGAAGACGCGGAATCCGGGAGAAAGGGAGATTCCGGAAAAAACAATAGCTGGGGAAAGTTTGCCGCTGCGGCTGTTCTGGGATTTACGGCGGGCATGACCAATGAAAACAATATTCCGGGAACCTGGCTGTTGCTGGGAGCCTTGTTCGTCTTTGTCCGCCTGGTGCGGAAGGAAAAACTTCCCCTGTGGTTTTATGCGGGCCTTGCGTTTCAGGTGGCAGGTTCCCTGTGCATGCTGCTTGCGCCCGGCATTTCCGCCCGGATGCATTCCGCCACTCCCGGCTGCGCGGAACCCCTTTCCGGTTTTTGGAGCAGATGGGAAGCTCTCCCTTCGCTCCTGCTCCGGATGCATGAATACCTGGCTCTTCCGGTGTTGCTGGGCGTGGCGGCTGCCTGGGTTCTCTGGAAAAAATTCCACAGAGACCGGAACTCTTTCCGGGCATGGAAAATTCCCTTTGGAATAGCGGCGGCATATATTCTGGCGTCTTATGCCATGGCTCTTTCTTTCGCCGCCGCCGTCATTCCGGCGGATCATGCCATGTTTTCCGCCACCCTGCTGTTCGGTATCGGCGTGCTGGCCCTTCTTCGTATGTGGTACGGCATCCCCGGTGCCGTGCCCCGTCCGCAGATAACTGTGGCTGTTTTTCTGGCGTTGTCCGGAATATGTGTTTTTTCAACCATTCATGATCATCTGCTTCTGTTCGGGCAGCATGAAAAGCGCGTCCGCCTGATTCTGGAGCAGAAAAAGGCCGGTATTCAGGAAATCATTGTTCCTCCCCTCTCTCCTCCCTCCCCGTGGTGTTCTTTCATTTTCTGGGTGGATCTGTCGCAAAACCCGGAAGACTACGTCAACAGAGGCGCGGCGATGTATTATGGCGTGAAGAGCATCAGAATTTTTTAGCAGGCAAAGGATGCGGAATGTTAGAGCTTTTTGCTATGAAATAATGGGAAATGGCAATAAGATATCATCTGCGTCTGATGGCAGTTGTTGTTAACAATATAATAATCCTTTTAATAGGTTGCGCAGTTTTCCTGTGCGGTCTTTCCTATGCGGACGTGGAGGAAGAGGATTCCGGCGCGTTGAGGATTGAAACGGAAACAGAGGAATATTCCGCTGATATATATTTGGGAAATACTGCTGAGAGAAAGCCTGCCCTGTTCCGGCTTCCGTTGCCCGACAGCATCTCCGCGTTCAAAACGTCTCCTCAGGAAAAGAAGGAGTTCCTTTCCCTGTTGCATGAAAAAGAGCTGCCGGATTGTTGCCGGGAGGCGCGGAAGAGGCTTGGCGCCTTTAGTTCCAAGGGAGCTGGAGATGTGAACGCAGAAGACGTCAGGGTGTTGTCATGGATTTTTTACGCTGTCTCTTCAATGGATGTATTTCCTCTGAATTATGATGAGAATACTCCGAAGGACGGCTTGTGCGACAACATGGATTATAATCTGAAGGTTAGGGTTGTGGAATGGATGAGCGTTTTATCCCGGGATATATCCGGAATCGTTTCCCGATGCGGCGTAAAGAGAAAGGAGTTGTGCAGAATATGGTCAGAATATGGAGCGGCCGTATTGAAAACATTCAGGACTCAGTATGATCCGGAATTAAAGCGGAAACAGGCCAAGATGAAGGAGGAATATGATAAAATGAGTGCTGCCAGAACATGGGAGTTGGTGCAGGCCAGGAAGCTGAGCTTATTCGGAGGAGGTGATTCTCGCAGCCTTTACTACAATAATAAGTTGTTGGCTAATGAAAAAAGAAACAGTTTATGCAGATTTTTTCTGGAAAAGAGATTGGAACCTGCGTTTGTGGAGATGCTGGTCCGTTTTTATCCTGGGCAGGCTGGTGAAGTGGTCAAATATCTTAAGAAGGCCGGGTACGCTGATCAGGAAATCGGAGACTTGATTGACCGGACTGTAGGCCGCGATGGAAAAACGGAGTTTTTATATAAGGGCGGCCGGGGGCGCCAGCACGATAGAAAAATCAAGTCCCGTGGCTCCGGGCATATGAAATAACATGGTGGATTGGGCACTTCCCGGAAATTTCATTGTTTCGCCTGGGACGCCAGGTGCATAGCGGACGGGAACAGGCTGATTCCGGGATGCCGCGTTATGAAAGAAACGAGGGGCGCAGTATGTTCTAATCCATCGGAATTGCGTAGGAGTTCAATTTGTGGAACTCTCCGCTTTGGGGGCCTTCGTCGGTAATGCCGTTATTGGGGGCGGCGTAGGTGTCCAGGGTCATGGAATCCGGGTAAATGGTCAGGATATAGTAGGCCGTAATGCCGGAGCGGTATTGCAGGGTTTTTACCCGGGATTTTGCTGGCGGCAAAAAGGGAATGGGGAGCACCTTGTTTCCCGCGGGGGCGCAGATCAGGGAGGTGAGAGTGTTTTTCCCGTCCGGGGAGGTAATTATATACAGGTCATGGGCGTGCAGGTGCCCGGTGACGACGAAGCGCACTCCGGCATCCCGGAGATTGCGGTAGAAGATGTTCTGTTGTTCCGCCGCGCTGTCATTGTAACGGCCCCACAGGCATTCCCGGAATTGCATGGGCGTCTGCAGGGTGCGGTGGGTGAAAACCAGGCAGTGTCGCGGAACGGTGTTGGCCTTGCTTCTGTTGCGTTTAACCCATGCGCTGAAGTCCACGAGCTGGTCAGGAGTAAGGTCAATATCCATGAAATACAGGGAAGCGTTTTTATGGCGGATACCGTAGTTCAGTTTTCTGGTGGCCAGCCCTTGGACGCCCTGCCTCCGCGTAGGCAGGAAGAGTTCCCGGAATTGTTCCGCCCGGAAAGGAAGGGAGTCATGATTGCCGCGCACGGCATAAAAGGGGATGCCTTTTTCTCTCAGAATGTTGTTGAGTTCCTTGCGTTTGGTGAGTCCCTTGACAGGGGCGCTTCCTTCAATATCCGCCATGTCCCCTACCTGGACGACCATGTCCACGTTGTGTTTCAGGATTTCCCCATAGAGGGTTTTGATGAAGTTGACTGCTACTCCCTCGCTTCCTTCCATACGCTTGGGGGAGTCGTGCGTATCGCCGATGATCGCGATTTTCCATGGGGCTGTATCTTCCGCCAGTATCGGCTGAAGCAGGAAAAGGAGAAATAACGCAAGATATTTCATGGCACTGGATTTTTACAACCTGCCTGCTCTTCCCGCCAGAAAATTATGACTGAGGCGGAAAGACGCCGCCCGGGACTTTTTCTTTTTTCCGGAGGCGGGCGTTGACGTGCTGTCTTGGGAAATTCCCATTCCCGCTGAAGACGGAAAAGCCGGACATTGGAAATTCAATGTCCGGCTTTGATGATGCCGACAGCGCTTGCTGAAATTTATTGCTGGTTGACCTTCAGTGTTTTGGCCTGTTCTTCCGTGAGTTCCACGCAGTGCCAGGGTAGGCCGCGCCTGTTGAGCTCGTCCATGAAGGGGTCCGGATCATTTTGTTCCATATTGAAGACTCCTGCGCCAGTCCATTTGCCCGTAAGGATCATTTCCGCGCCGATCATGGCCGGAACCCCCGTAGTATAGGAAATGGCCTGGGAACCTACTTCTTTAAAGCATTGTTCATGGTCGCAAATGTTGTAAATGTACACAGCCTTGAATTGGCCGTCCTTGATTCCGGTGATGACGTTGCCGATGCAGGTTTTTCCCCTGGTCGTCTTGCCCAGGTCCCCGGGGTCCGGCAGAACGGCCTTGAGGAATTGCAGCGGGATGATTTCAACTCCGTTGTACATGACCGGGTCAATGCGGGTCATGCCCACGTTTTGAAGCACTTCCAGGTGCTTGAGGTAGTTCGGTGAGAAGGACATCCAGAATTGCGCCCGGCGGATGGTGGGGATGTGCTTGACCAGGCTTTCCATTTCTTCATGGTACATGCGGTAGATTTCATAGGTGCCCACTTCCTGCGGGCAGGTGAAACTCTGGTGCATGCTCATGGGGGCGGTTTCCCGGAAGGCTCCGTCTTCCCAATGGCGGCAGGGCGCCGTTACTTCCCGGATGTTGATTTCCGGGTTGAAGTTGGTGGCGAAAGCCTTGCCATGGTTGCCGCCATTGACGTCAATGATGTCCAGCGTATGGATTTCGTCAAAGTGATGCTTGAGAGCCCACGCCGTGAAGACATTGGTAACGCCGGGGTCAAAGCCGGAACCCAGCAGGGCAAAAAGTCCGGCTTTGCGGAATTGCTCCTGGTACGCCCATTGCCAGGAGTATTCGAATTTGGCTACGTCACGGGGTTCATAGTTGGCGGTATCCAGGTAGTTGACGCCGGTTTCCAGGCAGGCTTCCATCAGGGTGAGATCCTGGTAGGGCAGGGCTACGTTGATCAGCAGCTGCGGCTTGATTTCCCGGATGAGGGCTACGGTGGCGGGCACGTCGTCCGCATCTACGGAATGGGTAGTGATGCTGACGCCCGTTCTGGAGCGCACGTCCTCCGCAACGGCATCGCATTTGCTTTTCGTTCGGGAGGCCAGATGAATGTTTTGAAAAATATCCGGCAGCTGGGCGCATTTGTTGGCTACCACATGCCCAACGCCGCCTGCTCCAATGATTAAAACCGTGTTCATGATAGGTTCAGTACATAAGTGAAAACAGGCTGAAAGGCAACTCCCGATTTGCTTCAATAATGACACCGTCTTCCCATGGGGCATCAGTTTTTCCGGTATCAGTCGGTTGCGGACTTTCCTGCGGAAGACGCGTCCTTTTGGAGATTTTCTAAAAATGATTGAACAGGGGATTGACGCGGGCTGTCCGATTCTACAATATTGAATTGTAGATATGATTAAACAAATTCTGCCAATTGTTGTTGCCGCCTGCGTCGCTCCCTGCTTTGCCGCGGAAGGGTGGATTACCGATATGGATGCCGCCAAAAAACAGGCCGCCGAACAGAAAAAGGATTTAATGATCGAGTTCACCGGTTCCGACTGGTGCCCCCCTTGCATGCAGCTCCGCGCCAACGTATTCAGCAAGCCGGACTTCCAGAAGGAAGCACAGAAAAATTTCGTTCTGGTGGAGCTGGATTATCCGCGCGGCAAGGAACAGTCCAAGGAAATGAAAGCCGCCAATGAAAAGCTTGCCCAGCAGTACGGCGTGCGGGGATTCCCGACCGTTGTGTTTGCGGACGCTTCCGGCAAGCCTTTTGGGGGATTTGTCGGGGGGCGTTCCGGGGATGATGTGATGAAAGCCATGCAGGATGCCCTGAAGAACAAGGAAGCGCTGAGCGCCGCGGAAGCGAATGTCGCCAAGGCTGCTACGGATGAAGCGAAGGTTGCCGCTCTGATGGAAGTGCTCAAGCTGGCTCCTCAGGAATATGTGGACAATTTTTATGGTGACGTGAAAGCGGAAATCAAGAAGCTGGACAAGGAGGACAAATCCGGCTTGAAAGCCGCAGACGCCCATGCTGACCTGCTTAAAAAGGAACAGAAGGACGTGCAGAATTATCTTGCCGGCAAGCTGACGGACAAGACGACGCCTGCGGAAGCTCTTCAGGTGGTTAAGGCGTATCCCGACCGTGACAAGCTTCTGCCGGAAACACAGCAGCAGTTGCTGATGATGGAGTTCGGAACCTATCTGAATTCCACCGGTGACGTGGACGGCGCCGTTTTGATTCTGGATAAGGTGGCCGAGTTGAAGCCGGGAACGGAAGTCGGGATGCAGGCCCCCCGCATCAAGGCCGGCATTCTTGCCAACAAGGATAAGATCAAGGCCCAGATTGACGCCGCCAAAAAGGCGCAGAGCAAATAACTAAAGTTGCTTTTTCTTTTCCCCTGATTTGGGAAAATGGCCCCGCGACGGTTTTCTTCCGTTGCGGGGTTTTTGCTTTCTCTCTGTTTCTCCGGTTACTCAAAAGGGATGATGGAAAGGAGGCATTGTGGCTTATGGGAGGGACGCTGTTCTCTTGTGGAGCGTGTTTTCGGCGTGTTTTGCTGCGGAAATGGTGAAAGGCAGGAGTTGTTGCCGTTTCTTGACGTGAAGCCTTGCGCACGGGAAGGAAACCTGACAGAATCCCGCCATGCGCCTGTTCATGATGTTCTGTGTGATGCTTTTGCTCGCCGGATGCGATACGCGCACGAGCGTGGAACGGGCGCAGGAGGCAGGAGTGCTCATCGTGGGCAATAATGCGGAGCCCCAGAGTTTTGATCCCCACATCGCCACTTCCGTTTCCGATTTCAAGATGATCAATGCCGTTATGGAGGGGCTGCTGCGCGGGGATTCCAGGGATGACGCCGTTTTTCATCCCGCTGTGGCGGAGTCGTGGACGCACAGTCCGGAGGCGGACAAGTGGCGTTTTTCCCTGCGGAAGGACGCCGTGTGGAGCGACGGCGTTCCTGTGACGGCCCATGATTTCGTGTATGCCTATCACCGCCTGCTTCATCCGGGGTTTGGAGGGAGGTACGCGGACATGCTTTATCCGTTGAAGAATGCGGAAGCCTATAACCGGAACAGGCGTAGCCTGCTGCTGTGCGGTCCCGGTTCCCGGCTGGCCGGGAAAGAGGGGCTGGAAGAGATGGTTCTGGCCCGGGTGGATTGGGAGAGGCTGGATGGTATGGGAGCCGGTGAGCTGGAGGCCCTGCGGGATGATCCTTCCCTGATGGAGTGGCCGAATGGGATGCCGGAGGAAGGAGCGCGGAAGATTGCGTCCCGGATGTTGGAGGATGTCCGGGCCGGAAAGCCGGATTTATGGGAGGAAGCCCGCGTGGGCGTGCGCGCCGCGGATGATTATACCCTGGAGATGGAGCTGCGTTCCCCGATGCCCCAGCTTCCCCTGCTGTTGCTTCACTGCACCTGGTTTCCGGTTCCCCGCCATGCCGTGGAAGCCCGCGGCGGCATGCTGGACAGGACGGGGAAATGGACGCGGCCCGGAGCGGCCGTAGGGAACGGGCCTTTTCTCATGGCGGAGCACCGTTTCAATGATTATGTGGAGGTGCGCCGCAATCCCCGGTACCGGAACGCTTCCGCCGTCCGGCTGAATGGAGTCCGTTTTCTTCCCACCGTGAACGGCTTTACGGAAACCCGCATGTTTTTCAACGGCAAGCTTCATGTCACCAACAACGTGCCTCCGGAGATGACGGCTTACGCCCGGGAGCGCGGCGGCGATGATTTTTGCCAGGATGATTATTACGTGACTATTTTTTACCGTTTGAATACGTCGCGTGCGCCTCTGAATGACGCCCGGGTCAGGCGGGCCCTTTCCCTGGCGGTAGACCGGGAGGCCCTGGTGCGGGATGTGGTGTGCGGCGGCGGCCAGCCGTGCTTCGGCTTTACGCCGGACGGCGCCGGATACAAGACGCCGCATGGGGTGGAGTTCAATCCGGAGAAAGCGCGTTCCCTGCTGGCCCAGGCTGGTTTTCCCGGCGGGAAGGGTTTTCCCCGGCTGGAGCTGATGACTACATCCCGCGAAGTTCAGAAGACGATGGCGGAAGCCATCCAGGGCATGTGGAAAAAGCATCTGGGGATTCATGTGGATATCCGTTCCTGTGAGTGGACGGCCTACAAGTTCGCGCAGAATTCCATGCAGTATGATTTTAGTTCCTCCTCATGGTCCGGGGATTATCTGGATCCTTCCAGTTTTCTGGATTTGTGGGGTTCCGCCTCCGGGAACAATAATACGGGCTGGTTTCATCCGGAGTATGAACGCCTGCTGGCGGAGAGCCGCGCCACGGGAGACCAGGAGAAGCGCATGGCCCTGCTGGCCCGTGCGGAAGCGCTGATGCTTTCCGAATCCCCGGTGATTCCCCTGTATTGGGCCAAACGGTCCTATTTGAAGAGGCCGGAAGTGCGGGGATGGCATCCCCTGCTTCTGGACAACCATTTGTTTGAGGATATCAGCCTGGACGACGCCCGGGAACATGGGAAGGAGGCCGCGCCTTGACCAGGATGATTCTGAAACGCCTGGGGCAGGGGCTTCTGGTCCTGCTGGTGCTGGAAACTGTGACGTTTTTCCTGATACGCCTGTTGCCGGGGCACCCCTTCATGGGAGAAAAGAAACTTCCGGAGCATGTCCTCCAGCAGCTCCAGGCCAGTTACGGGCTGGATCAGGCTCCCCTGATCCAGTACGGGCGTTACTGGTGGAACATGCTGGTTCATGGCGACCTGGGACCGTCTTTGGTGAAGGAAGGCGTCAGCGTGGCGGATATGATCGGCCAGTCATTCCCTGTTTCCCTCCAACTTGGAGTCATAGGCATGGCTATTTCCATTCTGGCGGGGGTTCCCGCCGGAATTGTGGCGGCACTGTACAAGAACCGGTGGATGGACTGGTGGGTGATGCTCGTCTCCATGGCCGGTATCTGCATTCCCGCCTTTGTCGTGGCTCCGGTGCTGGGCGTAGCTCTGGGCATGCATGTGCCCGGCTTGAGCGTGGCCGGATGGGATTCTCCCGGTTGCGTGGTGCTTCCGGCGCTGACGCTGGGGCTGGTGAATGCCGCGTATCTGGCGCGCCTGACGCGCGGCGGCATGCTTGAAGTGCTGGGGCAGGATTTCATCCGGACGGCTCGAGCCAAGGGGGCAGGGCCTTTCCGTACGGTTTGGAAGCACGCTTTGCGAGGCGGCCTGATTCCGGCCCTTTCCTATCTGGGGCCTGCTTTTGCCGCCATGATTACCGGTTCTTTTGTGGTGGAGACCTGTTTCCAGGTTCCCGGCATGGGCCAGCATTTCGTGAACGCAACCACGGACCGGGATTATTTCCTCATCCAGGGGCTTGTCCTGTTTTACGGCATTCTGATCGTCGCAGCCAACCTGGGTGTAGACCTGGTGCAAATGGCCGTCAACCCGAGATTGAGAAAGGAATCATGAGAAAAAGAGGATGGAACAGGACGGAGGAACAGGGTTCCTCCCTGTGGAAGGACGCTTTTCTGCGTCTTTCCCGCAACCGGGCAGCCATGTTTTCCCTGCTGGCGCTGGCGCTGATTGCGGCGGCCTGTTTTCTGGGGCCCCTGCTGCCGTGGCTGCCTCATCCTAATGTGCAGGATTTGTCCCGGATTGCGGAAAGCCCTTCCTGGGACCATTGGTTCGGCACGGACCAGCTTGGGAGGGACCTGCTGGCGCGTGTCCTGTACGGCGGCCGCATTTCCCTGCTGGTGGGCGTGGTCGCCACGGGCGTTTCCCTGGTGATTGGCGTGGCGTACGGACTGGTTTCCGGTTATGCCGGAGGCAGGCTGGATGCCCTGATGATGCGCCTGGTGGATGTGCTTTTTGCCCTGCCGTTCATTGTGCTGGTGATTATTTTTTCCCTGTCCGTGGAGGAGCCGGCCCGGAGGCTGACGCAGTGGGTTTCCGGCATGACGGGCTGGTCTGTGGAAATGGTGAGCCCCATGACCGGGCTGATTCCCCTGTTCATCGCCATCGGCGCTTTGGGCTGGCTGACGCTGGCGCGCATTGTCCGGACGCAGACGATGGAGCTGAAAGGGCAGGAGTTTGTGGAAGCCGCCCGCTCCCTGGGCATCGGTCACATGAAGATTCTGTTCCGCCATATTGCTCCGAATTTGTTCGGGGCCGTCATCGTGTACACGACTCTGGCCGTTCCCGGCATCATGTTGCTGGAAGCCGTCCTGTCCTTTCTGGGGCTGGGCGTGAAGGCTCCCAATTCTTCATGGGGAACGCTGATTAAGGAAGGGGCGGACCGCATGGAGGTAAGTCCGGAATTGCTTTTGTTCCCGGCGCTCCTGTTTTCGGCTACCCTGCTGGCGCTGAATTTCCTGGGGGACGGACTGCGGGACGCCCTGGATCCCAAGTCCTCCAGGGACTGATGTTTTTAAGTAAAAATCATGAAGATTGCGTTAACGATTTCCATGCTGGTGGTCTCCAACGTTTTTATGACGTGGGCGTGGTACGGTCATCTGAAGAAGGGTTCCGGGGCGGATGGCAAGCCTCTGCTGATGATTATCCTGATGAGCTGGGGATTGGCGTTTTTTGAATATTGCTTCATGATTCCCGCCAACCGCCTGGGCAGTGCCGGCGGGCTTAACGTAGCCCAGCTCAAAATTATTCAAGAGGTGATTACCCTGTGCGTGTTTATTCCTTTCGCCTTGTTCTACATCGGAGAAAAATGGAAGTGGGATTACCTGTGGGCGTTTTTATGTGTATTGGGAGCCGTTTTCTTCGTCAACAGGGAGCGTTTGCTCGGGTGACAGACTTTTTCCGTTCGCATTCCCGTCGCCGGGCTGTCTTACCATGAAGAAAGATGAAGATGAACATCATTCCTGTTTTTGCCGCGGCGGCCTCAATCGTTCTGGCCGCAGGCTGCCACCACCGCCACCACGATCGTGATGATTACCGTTCCGGGCCGCCGCGCCATGATCATCATGATCGTGACGGCTGGAATCACGGGCGGACAAGGCCGGTTCCCAAGCCGCGCCCGCATTACATAACCGCCAACCACGCTTCCTATCCCCGCCTGTACCAGCTTCTGTAGAGTTTGCGGGGAGCTTCCGCAGCAGGAAGGAGGCCGGGTATCATTCTTGTGATATGGAACAGGCGGGAGGGCCGCGCGGGGAAAAATCCTGCACCGGGGTGTCGTTTATTCCGCTCTCCGGGGTGGAATCCGCTCCTGTTCTTCCGTTCCTTTTTCCTCCTGTCGGGACCGGTGGCGGGAACCCCCTGATCGCGTTCGATGAGCCGTGCACAGGATATAGGCTTGAAAAGGCGCGGTGCCCCCGGCACTCTATGCGCCAGATCAATGACTATAGATGAGCAATTAGACATATTGATGGGCGGTACCGCCGTCGTGATCAGCCGCGAAGAGCTGAAGGAGCGTCTCAAGCTGGGCCGCCCCCTGCGCGTGAAGCTGGGCGTGGACCCTACTGCGCCGGACATCCACCTGGGCCATACCGTGGCTATTGAGAAATTGCGCCAGTTCCAGGAACTGGGCCACCAGGCTGTTTTGCTCATCGGGGATTTCACCGCCACGATTGGCGACCCTTCCGGCCGTTCCGTGACCCGCCCCCCCCTTTCCCGTGAACAGGTGCTGGAGAATGCGGAGACATATACCAAGCAGGCATTCAAGATTCTGGACCGAGACAAGACGGAGATCGTGTATAATGGGGACTGGTTCCGCAAGATGACGTATGAGGAGGTGCTGAAGCTTAATTCCCGCGTGACCATGCAGCAGATGCTGGCCCGGGAGGATTTCAAGGCCCGTGTGGAGGGAGGTAAAGAGGTGCGCCTGCATGAGATGCAGTATCCGATTATGCAGGGCTGGGATTCCGTGGAAATCCGTGCGGACGTGGAGCTGGGCGGGACGGACCAGCTTTTCAACATCCTGGTGGGCCGCGACCTTCAGAAGGAGGAAGGCATGCTGCCGCAGATCGCCATGACGATGCCTCTTCTGGAAGGTCTGGACGGCGTGCGGAAGATGTCTAAGTCCTACGGGAATTACGTGGGCGTGGATGAGGCTCCGGAGATGATGTTCGGCAAGATGATGAGCGCCAGCGACGAACTGATGGACCGCTATTACCTGGTGCTGCTGGGTGAGAAGCGGGACATGGGATTGCATCCGATGGAAGCCAAAAAGCTCCTGGCCTGGAAAATCACGGCACGCTATCATGATTCCGCCGCTGCGAATGCAGCGCGTTCTGACTGGGAAACCCGTTTTTCCAAGAGGGATTTGGCCGCCGCGGATTTGCCGGAAGTGGAGATTGCCTCCCTGCCTGCCGGCATGAATGCCTTGGCCTTGGTTTCCTTCCTGTTTGAGAATGTTTTCCAGGTGAAAAAATCCAATGGCGTTCTCCGCAAGGAGCATTTCACGCCCGGCGCCATCCAGTTGAATGATGTGAAAATGACAGACCCCTCCGCCGTTTTGGAACTGGCTCCGGGCAACGTCCTGCGCCTGAGCAAGAAGCATGCTGTGCGTTTCAAATAGAACGCCGGAGGCGGTATTTACCTTTTTTCCTTTTCCATGCCGGGATTCCTTGCCAAATTGGATCGCTTCACCATCGGCCTCATCGTCAGTGTGGGCGCGGGAATTCTGGTTCCCTGTTCCGGAGTATGGGATACAGTGTTCAGCCGCCTGAGCGATGCAGCCATCGTTCTGCTTTTTTTCCTGTACGGGGCCAAGCTTTCCCGCCGTTCCGTATGGGAAGGGTTGATGCACTGGCGCCTTCAGGGGCTGGTGGCTGCGAGCACCTTTGTTATTTTCCCCCTGCTGGGCATGGTCAGCATGCCCTTGTGGAATAGTGTGCTGGGGCCGGATTTGTGCATGGGAATGCTGTATGTGTGCATGCTGCCTTCCACCGTGCAGTCCAGCATAGCGTTCACTTCCATGGCGGGCGGCAATGTGGCCGCTGCCATTTGCTCTGCTTCCGTTTCCAGCCTGCTGGGGGTGTTCCTCACCCCCTTGCTGGTGGGGCTGGTGTGGTCCCGCGGAGGGGAAGGGGGCGTGGATTTTTCCACTTTCCTGAACATCTGCTATATTATTCTGGTGCCTTTTGTGGCCGGCCAGTTCGCCCAGCGCTGGATTGGCAAATGGGTAGTCACGCACCGGAACCTCACTTCCTGGACAGACCACAGCACCATCTGGCTGGTTATTTACACGGCATTCAGCCATGCGATGATTAACGGCGTATGGGAAAATCTGCCCTGGCTTTCCCTGGTGGAGGTGCTGGCTTTTTGCGGCCTCCTGCTGGCCGCGGCCCTGTGGCTGACGGCTTTCCTTTCACGCAGGCTCCGTTTTTCCCGCGAGGACCGTATTGCGATTATTTTCTGCGGCTCCAAAAAGAGCCTGGCTACCGGCATTCCGATGATGAACGTGATTTTTGCCGGAGCCCCCATCGGGCTGCTGGTGATTCCCATCATGGTGTTCCACCAGCTCCAGTTGATGGTTTGCTCCTTCCTGGCCCGGAAGTGGGCGAAGGACGTGGGAAAGGGAGAACAACTTTAAGAGGGCCTCTGTTTGCCCGCCCTCTCAATGTCCGGTCAGGCGCAGGACGCCGTCGTATTGCATGTCCCGGCCCGGAACAATGATGTGGCTGCCGCGGGAGGGAATTTTTGCAGTAACGGGTTTGTTGCGGAACTGGGCCAAAAATCTCTGGAAGGATTCCATGTCTTCCGGAATGATTTTTACTTCCGTATAGGCGGGGTTGGAAGGCGCATTCGTGATTTCCACCCGGAAGGAGCCCGCAATATTGCCGTCCGGCGCATAGAATTCCAATGATTCTTCCGGAGGGGCGGGATGCATGAAAAACAGGAAGAACATGATGCCCAGAGCCGCCAGGGTGACGACAGTCAGCGGAATATTTTTTCTGAGGGGACTGATATGCATGCCTTCTTTTCCTTTCTTCCATAAGATTATGGGTTTTGCCGGAGCGTGTCAACCCCTCCGGGGGACAGGCGATGATGCATTCTTTCCCCATATTCTTTTCAAGGAACCTGTTCCGGAAGAACGGGAGACGGAAAAAGGGTTGCGTCCGCGGGTCAATGTGGTAGCTTGTGCGGGCAAAGGGAACCCTATGACCTTACCTGTAAAGATTCTGTCCGTATTGGCAGGGCTGAGCCTGGCGGGAAGCGCCCGGGCGCGCATTTGGACGAATGACCGGGGCGCTACCGTCGTAGCCGTGCTGGTGGCCGTCCGTGATGCGGAGGTTGATTTGAAGCTTCAGGATGGTCGCGTGGTGGCTGTTCCCAAGAATATTTTTTCCGGAGCCGACCAGGAATATATTCTGGAATGGGTAAAGTCTGGCGGGACGCTCCCTGATACGGATGTGGGGGCTGAGAATCCTCCTGTGCAGGGGGATTCCGGCAGACGGTACGTTCCCCTGGAGCCGAATTGGGATGCTCCCTGGCCGGAGAGGGTGGTTGTTCCCGGTTTCCTGCTGGTGAAAACCGTGCAGGAGACGGAGGAGCTGAGTGTGTATGAAACGGATCATTTCATCATGGAGTCTCCCGGAAAGCTGCCGGAAGCGGAGCGTATGATCCTTGCCCGGCGTTTTGAAACCATTCTGTCTGCCCTGGCAGCTGTTCCGTTGAATCTGGCGGTGGCCCGCCGGCCCTCCCGCAAGTATCTGGTGAGGGTATGTTTCCAGGAAGAGGATTTCAACAGGGCTCCGGGCCTGCGGAACGGGCATCTCAAGTTTTCCCCTACCAGTTTCACGGCTCTGCTGTTGCGGGATAAGAAGGGAAAGCTGCTGAAGCCGGGAGTGGATCCGCGCTTTGCCGTCACGCATTGGGCGGCGCAGTCCATGGATTGGGATCACTGGCTGGTGGACGGCTTTTCCGCGTACATGGCTTTTCTTCCCATGGAGAAGGAAGCGCCGGTATTCCGGAAGATTCCGGAAAGGCTGGCCGCGATGGTTCCGCGCGCCGTCCGCACGGGCAGAGAAACTCTGCCGGCCCTGGCGGACATGTTGTCCAGGGATTCAGCACATTCCGCCGCGGAGCATGGCGTTTCCTCCAGGGGAGGAACGCTTCAGTATTGGGCCGATTTGTTGTGGATGGTTTACTGGAGCCACCTGGAAGGGAGCGGAAAGGCGGAGCGCCTCAGAAGCTATTTGAGGGTTCGTGATGCGGAGGGCGGCGGGAAGGCGCGTGCTGTTTTGCTGGATGGGAAGACTCCGGAGGATGTACAGGGGGAAATGGCCGCGGCCTGGAAAAAAATGGGATTGAGGCTGAGATTTTCTCAGCCGGCTTCTGCTGCCGCGGACAGGGAGTCTGCGGGAAAATAACGGGAAGGGAGGGAAGGAAAACTCCTGCCGGGGAGGTGTGGGAAATCCGCGTCTCAAATGGTGCCGTTGAGTTTTCTCCCTATCCAGAACAGGGTAAGCAGAAGGATGAGGATGGAGAGCGTATACGGGTTGCTCCAGAGCAGGATGCGCGTTTCCATGGGCGGCGGCACCGGGAGATCCCTGATTTCCTTAATGAGCCGCTGTATTTCCTCAGCTTTTACCATGCGCCCGCGTGTGATGGAGGCCATTTCCTGCATTAGCGCGGTATTGACGGGGCTGCCTATTTTTTCCAGCGTTTCACTCATGGTGATGACGGGAAGCGTAACAGATTTGTCCGGTTCCGCAGAGGATGAAGCTGTGAGCTTCCAGGTGCCGGGGCGGTTGATTTTGACGGAGGCGGTAAAGGAGCCCCATGTATGGTCCATCGTGTCCATTTGAACGCGGCTGGAGCTTCCTTCCGGAGTTGTAATGTCCAGAAAAACCTCTCCATTCTGGAGAGGGGCCCCCAGTTTGTCGGAGACCATGGCGGTGACGGTCAGCGTGTCTCCCGGCCGGGGCCGTTCCGGGGTGGGAATCAGACGGATTCTTTCCCCTGCGGCCATGTTGCGCTGGTAACTCATCCAGCGGGCCACCTGGCTCCAGAAACGGTAATGGTATTTGTCTTCTACTCCTCGTCTCCATCGCCAGGCGGAATCCGTTCCCATGAAGAGGACTTTTCCGTTGCCGCAGGACTGGGTGACAATAAGAGGAATACGGCCATAGGCATTCTTATCCGCCGCATGCACAGCCAGGACAGTGCTTCCCGCTTTGGGCCGTTCCACGGGGGCGTACCAGTTGAAGCCCGGCAGATTGCGCCATACTTCTTCGTTTTCACCCTCCGTATCCGCCAGCATGGTAAGCAGGGAGCCGCGGCCTTCCGGCGTCAGGATAAGGGGGGATGGGGAAGGCTGGGTTGTCCCCTCCGGCTTGGTGTTGAGGAATGTAACGGGCATCAGGTCCCCCAGTTCCGATTTCAGGAGTTCCATTTGCCTGCCCTGGTAGCCGGGGAGGAAGACGATGCCGCTGGCCTGGTTTTTTACCATGCCTTTGAGCAGGGAGGCCTGTTCTTCCGTCAGCCCTTTGGAGCCCAGCCCCACGTCTCCGATGAAGATGACGTCATACCGGGCCAGGTCTTCCATCCTGTCCGGGAATTTGACCAGGTACCCGGGGCCTTCCCCCATTTCTTCCAGTTCCGGATGAAAGAGCAGGGTATGCACGTCCACGCCGGGATCCCGGTACAGGGCGTTCCGGATGAAGCGGTATTCCCAGCGCGGCAGTGTATCGATGACCAGTGCTTTGATGGATTCCCTCCTGCCGGAGATGCTGAAGGAAGAGGCGTTATTATTGTGCATCCGTTCCTGGGGCTGGACCGGGAGTTTGAGTTCCAGCGTTTCCGCCCCTTCTTTTTCTATTTTCCACAGAACCGCGTCGGATACCTCCCCCTGGGCCGGAATGGTGACCGTGCGGGTGACGGTTTTTCCTGTATCCCTGGAAGTCATGATGAGCGTGGTGCGCGTTTCCTTGCCCAGCGTGCTTTTAATGGTAAAGGGTATTTGCACCGTTTCCCCGATGATGCCGTAAGTGGGGGCTTTCACGTCCTGAAGGGCCAGGTCCGGGAGGGGATACGGGCTGCCTGCGGAAATGATGAACAGGGGGATGCCCCTGGTGCGCATGCGCTGGGCCTGCGTCAGCACGGAGGATGAGGCGTTGTGGCTGCCGTCCGTGAACATGATGACCGCCCGGAGGTTGTCGGAGGATTGCATGGCGTCCTCCAGCGGCTTGGCCAGGTCTGTGCCGGCCATGGCATAATCCGGAGAGTCCGGCGCAGGTGGCGCGCCGAAGGAGGCGTATTCCACTACATGCGTGTCTTTAAGGGATTCCGTACTGTTGCCCTTGAGCAGTTCCTGCACGTAGGCCGTGCGTGTGACGACATGCTGGGGGGAGATTTCAACATCCTGCGTTTCCATGGAGCCGGAGCGGTCCTCCAGAATGGAAACCTTGGGTTTTTCCTGCGGGGCGGAGGTGATGATCCATTCCGGCTGGAAGAGCAGGAAGCAAATGAAGCCAAGGATTGCCAGGCGAAGAATTTCCAGTTTGAATGTCAGCAGCCGGCGGTTGCGCTTGCAGGAGATATAGCTCATCCAGATGCCGGCCGCCATAACCAGGGCGGTCAGGATGACGCTTGACGCAGTAGGTTGAAGGCTCAGGTTCATGGACGGGTGGTGTGGGAGGGGCGTTTGGCCGTCTGGCCGGGCAGGCACAGGAGGGCTTCCATCAGCAGGCAGGCGAGGGCGAAGAACAGGAAGAGCTTCCATGCTTCCTGCACCAGGGAGGGGGCTTCCTCTGCACTCTGCATGGAACTGATGGAAGCTTCCGGCAGAAGGAGGTGTAGTTTTTCATCCGTAATCTGGTCAGGCATGTCTTCCGGCCAGGGGCGGTTCACGGCGTAAGTC
>ULOS01006969.1_pt1 | contig 18463 bp, 23 predicted proteins | sample 1952701 | NCBI WGS metagenome assembly ULOS01 (sample SAMEA4835607, study PRJEB28245) | human gut metagenome | biome: gut microbiome; material: fecal sample | place: Denmark | collected 2008 | reverse complement strand
TCTATCTGTGTGAATTGGCAGGTTTTGAGATTGAGGGTCGAGTAGTATTGATTGATAAGAAGACCGGTCGTGTGTGGAGATAGGGCTTATTTTTACGCCCACTTTTGAGTTTTTGAAAGTGGGCTTTGCCCGGTTTTATGCGGGTTTGAAGGAATCGTACGGACAAATTTTTGAAAAAATGGCCAAAAAAAGTGGGCTTTTGCCCGGTTTTGCAAACCAAAAGTGGGCAGAAAATTTTGGAGGCATTTTCTGAAAACGGCACTTTTTGGGCCTTTTTTGCCCGTTTTTGGGCGATTTGCGCAAATTTTGGTAAGGACGATTGCAAAAAAGCCCACTTGCCCACTTTTATTTCTTATTTAATTGCGATAAAAAATTTTAATATTTATATAAATAAGGCAAGTAAAGTGGGCTTTTGGCCACGAGCCATTTTCCATAGCACAAAAAATCGGTTTTGTCAAGAGATATTTACAAATAGTCCTTTTCTTTTTTCGGAATCTGTGCTATAATGTAAGCGCCACACAATTTCATATCTTTCAAGTTGCAAGGGAAGACTACTTTGGTAAAAAGTGTTTTCTCTCTTTACTCATTTGTCCCTTTGCGGCTTGATTGAGATTGTGTGGCAACAATGAGGGTGGCACTTTTTCGGTGCGTCTCTTGTTGTGGGGGCGCACTTTTTTAATGCCCTCGGAAAGGGATATGATTATGAGCGAGAAGAAAAGTTCAAATAAAAATGTTGGCGGAATAGCTGCTGGTATAACTATGGCTGCTTCTGTGTTGCCTTTGGTTAAACCTGCAATCGATGCTGTTCGAGATTATGCAGACAAATCAATCGAAGAAAGGAAGAAGCTCATTGCTGTTCCGGAGTTATATTCGAAAGAATATCCTTTGACTATTGAACAGGCTGTAGCGATACTTGAGAGTTGTGGTTTGAAAGCAACTCTTGTTAAGGCTGCTATTTCTGATGCTGATATAAAGTATCGAACTTGTTTTGACACTCAAGTAATAAAGTCACATCCTAAGGCGAAGCAGAAAGTTGAGAGAGGCACAAGCGTTTTGGTAAAGTATGTTACCCAAGAAGTAATTGACGAAAGTCAGCGACTTTACGAGCTTTCGGAAAAACAGAAAGCCGAAGCGCAAGAAGCCAAACTCATCAAACAGACCGAGCGCAAGGAAAAGACAAAACAGGTAGTAACCGATGCAGTCGATACTGCTAAACGAGGAATTCAAAAAATTCCAGTCTTCAAAAAGAAAGAAGACTAAACAAAATAATGCAATAGAATCGACCGAGATGCTAAAAGATGGTGTCTCGGTCTTTTTTATTGCTATTTGTGCCGCGCGAAAAAAACATCCCCTTTTATGAAGAGAGGAGTAAAAAGGCTATTTTTAATAGACATTCTCTTTTCGGTTTTGACCAAATTGCATTGAAAGGAGGCTCATTTGGTATGCTCGAAAGTAGATTTCAAGCGAATCTTATTAAAGAGCTTAAAAAACTCTTTCCCGGTTGCATCGTAATGAAAAGTGATTCGGGATATTTGCAGGGTATTCCTGATCTGCTCATCTTGTATAAGAATAAATGGGCAACCTTGGAATGCAAGCAAAGTGCTGGCGCAAAAAAGCAACCTAACCAAGAATATTATGTGGACAAGATGAACGAGATGTCTTTCTCCAGATTTATTTGTCCTGAAAACAAGGAGGAAGTGCTGCATGATCTTCAACAATCATTCAAATCTTGAAGGGCAACACGCCTTTCTTGGTGCCAGCAAATACCATTGGATCAATTATGATGAAAATAAAGTAGCTGAGTCTTACTCAAAATTCTTAGCTACACAACGAGGAACTGTGCTTCATGACTTTGCATGTCAGTGTATTCGTTTAGGACAGAAACTTCCTAAGTCACAAAAAACACTCAACATGTATGTCAACGATGCTATCAGTTTTCGTATGATTCCGGAACAGATTCTTTTCTATTCCGAGAATTGTTTTGGCACCGCAGACACTATTGTATTCCGCAATAACACACTTCGTATTCATGACTTGAAAACTGGCGTCGTTCCGGCGCACATGGAGCAGCTTGAAATATACGCTGCTCTTTTTTGTTTGGAATACAAAGTAAAACCAGCAAACATTGATATGGAACTTCGTTTGTATCAAAACAATGAAATTCTGTATCACACGCCGACTGCCGAAGACATCGTTCCAATTATGGACAAGATTATTACCTTCGACAGAGTTATTAGAAAAGTAAAAGAACAGGAGGGTTAAACCATGAATCCCATTGTGGAAGAAATGCTTATGCATTATGGAATGCCGCGTCGTTCCGGTCGTTATCCGTGGGGTTCGGGCGATAACCCTTATCAGCATAGCGGCGACTTTCTATCCAGAGTCGAAGAGATGAAGCGTGATAATTTCACTTTCACCGACAAAGATGGAAAGACTTATACAGGTGAAGTCGCTATTGCTAAATCTATGGGTTTGAGTACAACTCAGTTTAGAACTCAGTTGAGTTTGGCTAAAGATGAACGCAGATCCCAAGATGTGGCTACAGCTAAAGCTCTTAGAGAAAAGGGCTACAGCTTGAATGAAATCGCTGACAAAATGGGTTTTGCTAATGATTCTTCTGTTCGTTCTCTCTTGAATGAGAGTTCTGAAGCTCGTATGAATCAAGCAAAAACTACTGCTGACTTTCTTAAACAGCAAGTCGCAGAAAAAGGCATGATCGATGTCGGTACAGGTGTTGAAAGAGAGCTTGGTATTTCTAAGGAAAAGATGAACCAGGCTCTTTATATTTTGGAAATGGAAGGCTATCCGATTTATGGCGGCGGCGTTCCCCAAGTTACGAATCCTGGTAAACAGACAAACATCAAAGTCCTTTGTCCTCCCGGAACTGAGCATAAAGAGATTTACAATTTCGAAAATGTTCATTCGGTGAGAGATTATGTTTCTCATGATGGTGGCGAGACATTCGACAAATTCGTTTATCCAAAGAGTATGGATTCTAAGCGTATGCAGATCTGTTACGCCGAAGATGGAGGAATTCACAAAGATGGCGTTATTGAAATTCGTCGTGGCGTAGAAGACCTTTCTCTGGGTGATTCTCATTATGCTCAGGTTCGTATTCTGGTAGACGACAATCGATATTTGAAAGGAATGGCTGTCTATTCCGATGATCTTCCTCCTGGTATTGATGTTCGATTCAATACTAATAAAAAAAGAGGTACACCCCCTGAGGATGTCATGAAGAAGATCAAAGATGATCCTGACAATCCTTTTGGTTCCCTTATTAAAGCAGGCGGTCAGAGCTATTACATCGATGCTAATGGTGAACGACAGCTTTCTCTTATCAATAAGCGTGCTGAAGAAGGCGATTGGGGCGAATGGGCTGATAAACTTCCGTCTCAGTTTCTTTCAAAGCAGAGTCTTTCGTTGGTCAATAAACAGCTTAATTTAGCTGCTTCTGACAAGATGGCTGAGTTTGATGAGATTTGTGCTTTGACTAACCCTACAGTTAAGAAATCTCTGTTGAAGTCTTTCGCAGATGACTGTGATTCTGCTGCTGTACATCTTCAGGCTGCTGCATTACCTCGTCAGAAGTATCAGGTTATTCTTCCTATTACTTCAATGAAGGACACTGAGGTTTATGCGCCTAATTACAAGAATGGTGAAACTGTTGCGTTGGTTCGCTATCCTCATGGTGGTACCTTTGAAATTCCTATCCTCACTGTTAATAACAAACAGGCTGAGGCTCGAAGAGTATTAGGTAACACGCCTAAAGATGCTATCGGCATTAACAGCAAAGTTGCAGAGCGTTTGTCAGGTGCAGACTTTGATGGTGACACAGTTATGGTTATTCCGTGTAATTCCAGTAAGAGTAAAGTAAAGATTACTTCTACTCCTCCTCTCAAAGGTCTTGAGGGATTTGATCCTAAACTGGAATATGGCGGCAAACCTGAGGGTTCTTTCAAACTTATGAGAAACACTCAGAAAGAAATGGGTGTTGTTTCTAACCTTATTACCGACATGACCTTAAAAGGTGCTACTCAAGATGAACTTGCAAGAGCAGTTCGTCACAGTATGGTAGTTATCGATGCCGAAAAACACAAACTTGATTACAAGCAGAGTGAAATCGATAATGGTATTGCTTCACTGAAAAAGAAGTACCAAGGAACTGTCGATGAGGATGGAAGATATCATGAGGGCGCATCCACTTTAATATCTCGTGCTAAATCAGAGGTATCGGTGGTTAAGCGTCAAGGAAGCCCCCGTATTGATGAAGAAACTGGCGAACAGATTTGGAAAAATGTAGATGATCCCATTTACACGGATAAGCGTACGGGTAAAACCAAAGTTCGTACCCAGCCCTCTACAAAAATGGCTGAAACTAAGGATGCCTTTACCCTTGTTTCTGAAGCTGACACCCCAGTTGAAAGAGCTTATGCTACCTATGCTAATAAAATGAAGGCCCTCGGAAATCAAGCCCGCCTCGAAATATTAGCTACCGGCAAGGTGCCGTATTCGGCTTCTGCAAAGGAGACCTATCAAGCTGAGGTAGACTCCCTTAATGCTAAGCTCAACGTGGCTCTTAAGAATGCCCCCCGCGAAAGACAGGCTCAAACCATGGCTAATGCAGTGGTCGCTGCTAAAAAACAGGACAATCCCGGCATGACCAGTGGCGAAATAAAGAAAGCCAGTCAACAGGCTCTTACACAAGCTCGTGCTGCGGTAGGTGCAAAAAGAGAGACCATCAAAATAACAGACCGTGAATGGGAAGCTATTCAGGCTGGCGCTATCAGTGAGAATAAGCTTACCCAGATCATCGACAATGTGGACATAGATAGTCTCAGACAACGTGCTACTCCCCGTGCTACAACATCACTTAGCCAGGCTAAGCAAGCTAAGATCGCATCTATGAATGCTTCTGGCTATAGCACATCTGAAATTGCTGAAGCCCTTGGTGTTTCAACGAGCACTGTGTCCGACTACTTGAATTGAAAGGAGTGACCCAGTATGAATGGTTCTGTTGCATTAACCACCTTCGACAATCCTTTCGATCCATTCGAACAGTTCTCCGATTGGTTCAGGTTTGATGTCGATAAAGGTTACTATTCTTGTGCTTACTTAGCTCGAATTGCTAAAACTTCCGATCAATTCTCTGACCAAGAAAACGATGAAGAAATCGAAAGAGCAATCGATGAAATAGTCAAGCACGATTTCATGAACATTTACAAGAAAGTCAAACGAAGAACTTAAAAGATCTTTGTCGGGGACAGGACCTAACCCATCCTGTCCTCACTTTCTTTTATCTTTCAAACAAAATCTTTTGAAAAAATGTAAATGTTTATGTTTGCAAGACTTAAAAACAACATCACGGATGCCGGCACTACCGTGATGCAGCCTTAAAGGGTATAGGGGGGGGGTCTGCCAAAACTACACCCCCTCCCTCATCGCGTCGGTCTTAAAAATTTCTCCGGGGGAGTTTTTTGGGATTGGTCTTTACCTTTTTGGCGGTGCAGTATTTGAGCGAGCTTACAGGGTTGGTAAATTTTTCATGAGTGAACCTCCTTTCATGTTTCTTTTCTCCTTTCGGTGAATGATTGTGAAAAATCAGCTCTGTAAGTTCACTCAAATACTGCACCAAAACCCATATAAAAGGAAGTCTCCTTTATATGAAAGTGCTGTACATATAGGCAGGTATGGCGGAATTGGCAGACGCAATAGACTCAGAATCTATTGGGAGCAAATCTCGTGCAGGTTCAAGTCCTGTTACCTGTACCATTTCTTAAGAGAGGAGGCAGTGAACATGCCAAAAGCAAAAGCTTCTCGCTCTTCTGAAAAGCAAACCACATCAAGACCACCGATGACACTTGAGGCACAAGAGAATCTGATGATTTCATTGGCGGTCCAATGTGCTGAAAAGCAGCTCAGAGACGGAACTGCTTCTTCTCAGGTCATTACACATTATCTGAAGCTTGGCTCAACCAAGGAGAAACTTGAAAAAGAGATTCTTGAGAAGCAGAAAGAACTAATGGATGCAAAAACCAGAAGTATTAACTCGAATGGCGAAGCTAAAGAGCTTTATGAGAAAGCCCTTACAGCATTTCGTAGATATTCTGGTGCTGGAGGTGATGAGGATGAGTTTTAGAACTTATTCGGAACTTATCACTCTGCCAACATTCGAGGAACGCTTTCGTTATCTCAAGCTGGACGGTATTGTTGGAAAAGAAACTTTTGGTTTTCAGCGCTGGCTTAACCAAGAATTCTATCATTCCGACGAATGGCTAAGCTTCAGAGACGACATTATTGTTCGTGATAACGGATGTGATTTAGGTGTCCCCGGATTTGAAATTTATGGTTCGGTGCTCATCCATCATTTGAATCCTATTACCTATGAAGACATCCTTCATCGAAACCCTTGCGTCTTCGACCCGGAGAACGCAATCTGCACAAGACTTAACACCCATAATGCAATTCACTATGGGGATGAGAGTCTGTTAATCATTGCGCCAATTCAGCGAAGTCGCAACGACACTTGCCCTTGGCGAAAAATATGAAAGGAGTATTTCAAATGTCTCACAAACATCGCGAAGACCCCGTTCTTGTTGATTCTGTTGAAATCACTGAGGACACCAGGGTCGAAGAAATCGAAGAATCAGTCGAAGATGTTATTGGTGTTGTTACCGATTGTCTGAAGCTGAATATTCGTAAGGAACCCAGCAAGGATTCCGAAGTAGCAGCTATCGTGACTTGTCTTGATGAAGTCAAGATTGATCTTGAGGCTTCTACTGATGAATGGTATGCGGTCTGTACCGTTGCCGGCATTGAAGGTTTCTGCATGAAGAAATACATTGCCGTAAGACAGTAAGGAGGAATCGATATGGAAAGCATACTGACATCAATTAAGAAGCTGCTCGGAATCGCCGAAGAGTATGAGCACTTTGATGTAGACATCATCATGCACATTAACTCGGCTTTCTCTGTTCTTACGCAGCTCGGTGTCGGTCCCGAAGAGGGTTTCCGTATCGAAGATGCTGGAGCAGAATGGTCCGACTTCCTGTATGATGATCCTCGTCTCGAAATGGTGAGGACATATGTCTATCTCAAGGTCAAACAGACTTTTGATTCCAACTCTTCGAGTGCTGCTGTCATCGAAGCTATCAATCGACAGATTCAGGAACTTGAGTGGCGAATCAATGTAGTCGTTGACCCAGACTAAAGAGAGGAGGAACTTCAAAATGGAAAAGCATGAAGAGATGCTTGAGCATCATGGTATCAAAGGTCAGAAGTGGGGTGTTCGTCGTTATCAGAACAAAGACGGTAGTCGTACCGCTTTGGGTAAGAAACGCGAATCCAGTCCTGATACTAAGGAGAAAGAAGCTCGCAAAGCTGATGTGAAGAACAGACGAACTATGTCTGATGCTGATCTGAAGAAGCGAGTTGAGCGAATGAAGCTCGAAAAGGAATACAAAACCTTAGTAGCTGAAGATACCGCACCGGGTAAGAAGTATGTCTCTGAGATTCTTTCGGCAGCCGGTAAGAAGACTCTTACGATTGCCGCAGCGGGTGCTCTTGCTTACGGAGTTAAAGCCGCTATGACTAAGCAGTTCGATATCAAAGAAGCTGCTCAGTATATTGCTGCTAACCCGAATAAGAAGAAGTAAGGAGAACTCACTATGGCATTATCTAACACTGCCGTCCCCAAATACTACGGCATGTTTCGTGATGCCGTAATTCGAGGGGAAATCCCGGTAAACAAAGAGATCTCGATGGAGATGAACCGCATCGATGATCTAATCGCCAACCCTGGCGTTTATTATGACGATCAAGCTGTTGAGGGATGGATCGCTTATTGTGAATCTGAACTTACCTTGACCGACGGTTCAGACCTTAGTTTGCTCGACACATTTAAGTTGTGGGGTGAACAAATCTTTGGTTGGTACTACTTTGTTGAACGAAGTGTATTTCAACCTAATCCTGATGGTCATGGCGGTCACTATGTCAGAAAGACAGTGAAGAAACGACTTATCAACAAACAGTATTTGATCGTAGCCCGAGGTGCAGCGAAGTCTATGTATGCTTCTACGCTTCAGGGCTATTTTTTGAATGTTGATACGTCGACCACTCATCAGATTACGACTGCTCCGACCATGAAGCAGGCAGAGGAAGTTATGTCTCCTCTCCGTACTGCTATTACAAGATCCCGAGGACCTCTGTTTCAGTTCTTAACTGAGGGCTCGTTACAGAATACTACTGGCTCCAAAGCAAACCGTACTAAACTGGCTTCTACAAAGAAAGGCGTTGAGAATTTCTTGACCGGTTCTTTGCTTGAAGTCAGACCTATGAGTATCAACAAGCTTCAGGGTTTGCAGATTAAAGTTGCAACTGTGGATGAATGGCTTTCTGGCGACATTCGAGAGGATGTTATTGGTGCAATCGAGCAGGGTGCTTCTAAGGTTAACGACTACATCATTGTAGCTATTAGCTCTGAGGGTACTGTTCGTAATGGAAGCGGCGACACAATCAAAATGGAGTTGATGGACATCCTCAAGGGTGATTATATCAATCCCCATGTGTCTATCTGGTGGTATAAATTGGATTCTATCGATGAAGTTGGTAATCCTGAGATGTGGGTCAAGGCTAATCCTAATCTTGGCAAGACGGTGAGTTATGAAACTTATCAGTTAGATGTAGAAAGAGCTGAAAAAGCTCCGGCTGCACGAAACGATATTCTTGCTAAAAGATTCGGTTTGCCTATGGAGGGCTATACTTATTACTTTACTTATGAGGAAACGCTCCCCCATCGAAAGAGAGATTATTGGCAGATGCCTTGTTCTCTCGGCGCAGACTTGTCGCAGGGCGATGACTTCTGTGCCTTTACATTCTTGTTTCCGTTGTCTGATGGTTCTTTCGGCATTAAGACACGAAACTATATAACCTCTACTACTTTGATGAAACTGCCGGGTGCTATGCGACTGAAGTATGACCAGTTCATGGCTGAGGGCAGTTTAATTGTTTTAGAGGGTGCTGTGCTCGATATGATGGATGTCTATGAAGATCTTGACAACCATATTACAGAGTGCGGCTATGATGTTCGCTGTCTGGGCTTTGACCCGTATAATGCTAAAGAGTTCGTAGCCAGATGGGAACAGGAAAATGGTCCGTTTGGAATCGAGAAAGTCATTCAGGGTGCTAAGACCGAATCGGTTCCGCTTGGCGAATTAAAGAAACTTTCCGAAGAAAGATTGCTGAAATTCGACGAGGACCTTATGACCTTTGCAATGGGTAACTGTATTACCCTGGAAGATACAAACGGAAACCGCAAACTTCTCAAGAAGCGATATGAACAGAAGATCGACGCCGTTGCAGCATTGATGGATGCTTATATTGCTTACAAACTCAATCGAGATGCTTTTGAATAAGGAGGTGGTCAAATGGACGAGCTTAGTCACCACGGCATTAAAGGAATGCGTTGGGGTGTTCGTCGTTATCAGAACAAAGACGGTTCTTTGACCCCTGCTGGTCAGAAGCGTTTAGAGCAGAAAGATGCAAAGTGGGCTCACAAGAATCACGACAAAATTGTGTCTAAAGCTCGAAAAGATATTTCTAAGGAACTCGATCGATATACCGACCAACTTTTACGCGATCCGAATGCCGTGACTTCTAAAGGAAAGCTTAGTTCGGCTACGATCAATGCCTATAACCGTAAGATGGCAGAACTGATGAACCAGTCTACCAGAAACATTACGGCTCCTTCAGGGAGAGTAGTACAGTTTGTTGCTAAGCGTGGCGAAGTTGGCGTGCATATGGCTATTGCTGACAGAGGCTATGATATGGCGCAACTGAAGAACGGTATTTGGGCATCTGGTCGTGTAGCGTATAAGAAGAAAAATGTTGATATGGTGTAAAGGAGGTGATGATTCGAATGGAAATGTCTTTTGGTTCCAGACTGAAACACGCCTGGAATGCCTTTAATGGCAATGCACATATGGACTATCGAAATCTTGGTATGAGTTACTCATATCGTCCCGATAGACCCCGTTTGTCAAGAGGCAATGAAAGGTCGATCGTCACTTCGGTTTACAACCGTATCGCTCTCGATGTGGCAGCTCTGAAAATTCAGCATATCCGTCTGGATGAGAATGAACGATTTGTTTCTGTCATTCAGGATGGACTGAATAACTGCCTTACAGTCGAGGCTAATATCGATCAGACTGCTCGTGCTTTCATTCAAGATGTAGTTATTTCTATGTTTGATGAAGGTAGCGTAGCAATCGTTCCTGTTGATACTACGACAAATCCCAACATTACCGGTTCTTATGACATTCAGTCTATGAGAGTCGGTCAGATCTTAGATTGGTACCCAATGTATGTTCGTGTCCGTGTTTACAATGAACTCACAGGCAAGAAAGAAGACATTGTTGTACCTAAGAGTACAGTCGCGATTATTGAAAATCCGCTGTACGCAGTCATCAATGAGCCTAACTCTACTATGCAGAGGCTCATTCGTAAACTTAACCTACTTGATGTCATTGATGAACAGAGTGGTTCTGGAAAACTCGATTTGATTATTCAGTTACCTTATGTCATCAAGACTGAAGCAAGGCGTCAACAAGCCGAAAATAGGCGTAAAGATATTGAAGGTCAGTTGTCCGGTTCCAAATACGGTATTGCTTATACTGATGGCACCGAAAGAATCACACAGTTGAATCGTTCTGTCAATAACAACCTGATGTCTCAGATTGAATACTTAACGAGTATGCTTTATAGCCAGTTGGGAATCACTCAGAGCATTTTGGATGGTACGGCAGACGAAAAAACTATGTTGAACTACAATAACCGAACTATCGAGCCTATCATTTCTGCTATTGTTGATGAAATGAAACGAAAGTTTCTAACCAAAACTGCCAGATCACAACTCCAGTCGATTTCGTTCTTTAGAGACCCGTTCAAACTTGTACCGGTAAACGATATCGCTGAAATTGCTGATAAATTCACTCGAAATGAGATCATGACTTCGAATGAAATCAGGCAGGTTGTCGGCATGAAACCTTCGGATGATCCGAGGGCTGACGAACTTAGGAATAAGAACCTGAGTGCGCCGAGCGAATCTACTTCGGACCCACCCGTTGTCTCGGAAGAGACGGAGGAAATTCCGGAGTAATTTCATTTGAGTGAAAAAAGGGTCTCTAAACAATTTCGAAATAAGGAGGAATTTCAAAATGGAAAGAGCATTCCAGGTTGAAGCTTGTGATTTCGGCGGCTGGGCTACTCGAAATGACCTTAAATGTTCCGATGGCAGAATCATTCGCCATAATGCATTCAAGGACAATGACGGTATCAAAGTCCCGCTTGTTTGGAATCACCAGCACAACGACCCTCGTAATGTTCTCGGCCATGCTTGGCTGGAGAATCACGAGGATGGCGTGTATACCTATGGCTTCTTCAACGACACCGAATCCGGTGAGGTTGCGAAGGCTCTGGTAAAGCACGGCGACATTGTGGCGTTGTCTATTTATGCCAATCAGCTCAAGCAGAATGGTTCTGATGTTATTCATGGCTGCATCTGCGAAGTGAGTCTGGTTCACAAGGGTGCAAATCCTGGCGCTTTCATTGATTCTATGCTGGCTCACGGCGAGAACTCCGATGAATCTGCTATCATTTATACCGGTATGCCTCTGGTTCTCTCTCATGCCGATACCAAGGCTGAAGAAAAGAAAGATGAAGAGGCTGACGATGCCAAGAAACAGGACAAGCCCGAAGACAAAGCTGAGGAAAAGAAAGACGATGACAAAGATGAAGAAACCATCGCCGATGTTATCGCCACCATGAATGAAAAGCAGCAGAATGCTATGTATTACATGGTAACTAAGGCTCTCGAAGGCGAGTCTGATGACAAACCCGAAAACAAATCTGAATCCAATAAGGAGGAAACTATCATGAAACATAATGTCTTTGACAACGATAAGCAGGATAAGAAGAATGTCCTGTCTCATGCGGCACAGGGCGAGATTCTGGCGCTGGCTAAGTCTTCCAACGTCGGCTCCCTCCGTACCGCTATCAATATTTATGCAGAGGAACACGCTGACGAACTCAAGCACGGCGAAATCAGCGGCTTTGTTCAGACTGGTGACGGTAATGTGACCACTCTGTTCCCCGATTACGTTGAGGCTCATCCTAGCCGCACTCCCGAGCTCATCACCAATGACATGGGCTGGGTTGATGCTATTATGGCTAAGACTCAGAAGATCCCTCACGGTCGTGTTCGTACTTCCCATGTGGATATCCGTAACATTGATGCTCTTCAGGCCAAGGGTTACACCAAGGGCAATCAGAAGAAGCTGACTGGCAACTATTCTCTGGTGAGACGTACTACCGACCCCCAGACTGTCTATGTAACTTCCGAACTGCATCGTGACGATGTGACTGACATCGAAGATTTCGATTATGTTCAGTTCCAGTATGGCATCGACCAGATTTCTCTGAAGGAAACTCTGGCTGTTGCTACTATGCTGGGTGACGATCGTCCTGACGGTGATCCTGAGAAGATCTTCCCTGACAAGATCCGTCCTATCTGGACTGACGACGAGCTGTACACTATCCATAAGGATGTTGACTTCGCTGCTATGGCTAAGGAACTTCAGGGCACCGATACTGAGCAGTATTTCGGCGAGAGCTTTATCTATGCTGAAGCTATGGTTACTGCTCTGCGCAAGGCTCGTAAGGATTTCCGTGGCACCGGTAAGCCTGACCTGTTCATTACTACCGATATGCACAACACCATGATTCTGGCTCGTGACCGTAACGGTCGTCGTATTTACGAGACTGACACTGAACTGGCTGCGGCTCTGGGTGTTGCTAACATCTACGAAGTCACTCAGTTTGAGGGTAAGGTTCGTACTGATGCCGACGGTAAGAAGCATAAGCTGCACGCTATCTGCGTGAACATGGCCGACTATGGTTATGGTGCTTCTAAGGGTGGCGATGTCACTCATTTCACTGACTTTGACATCAAGTTCAATCAGCTTCAGTCTCTGCTGGAGACTCGTAAGTCTGGTCAGCTCACTCGTATCAAGTCTGCTATTGTCATCGAAGAGCTGGAAGCTGAGGCTACTGCCTAAGTTGCGTTTAGCAGTCAAGGAGGAAATTCAAAATGGCGAAGTTTTACGGACCAATCGGCTATGCTGTAACTGAAGAGACAGCTCCTGGTGTTTGGGAAGATAAGATCACCGAGCGTATGTACTATGGTGAGCTGGTCCGCAACACGAGGAAGCTTCAGTCAGCAGATCAACTCAACGACAACATCAATGTTGCGAATGAGATCAGTATCTTAGCCGATCCGTTCGCCAGTGAAAATTTCCACTTGATGAAATACGTTGGGTTTATGGGTGCTAAATGGAAGATCTCAAGTGTCGAAGTTCAGTACCCTAGACTAATACTGACTGTGGGAGGTGTATACAATGGCGAATAGACTAGATCTACAGACCCTGTTGGAAGACCTTCTGGGGAGTCGAAATGTGTATTTTCAACCTCCTGAGTCAGTAAAGATAAATTACCCTGCCATCGTGTACGGTCTTGACGATATCAAGAATACGCATGCTGATGACAGGGTTTATTTATCGCACAAGAGATATTGGATAGTTCTTATTGATAAGAATCCCGATAGCTCTTTTGTTGACATGATTGCACAACTGCCAACATGTCAATTCGATCGACATTATCCTAGCGAGAACCTAAATAACTGGCGTTTCTTGCTTTATTTCTAATCATAAGGAGGAAAATCATATGTCCAAAATTGTTTGGGATAAAATTGGCGAGCGTCTGTATGAAGTCGGTTGCGACCATGGCGTTCTCTATCCTATGCAGGCTGGTGGCACCTATGGTGCTGGTGTTCCTTGGAACGGCCTGACTAATGTTACCGAGAGTCCTTCCGGTGCAGAAGCATCTCCTATTTACGCTGATAACATCAAGTATGCTAACATCGTAAGCAACGAGGAGTTCGGCTGCACTATCGAAGCGTTCATGTACCCCCCTGAGTTCGCTGAGTGCGATGGCTCTGTTGAGATCATGCCCGGTGTTTACGCAGGTCAGCAGTCTCGTAAGACTTTCGGCTTTGCTTATCGTACTTTCATCGGTAACGATACTGAGCTGAACGATTACGGCTATAAGCTGCATCTGGTTTACGGCTGTCTGGCTGCTCCTTCCGAAAAGGGTCATGACACTATCGGCGACTCTGTTGAGCCTTCCGCTATGTCTTGGGAGGTTAGCACTACTCCTGTGGCTATCAACACTCAGATCGAGGGCAAGAAGCTGAAGCCTACTGCTACTCTGACCTTCGATTCCACCAAGTTTAGCAAGGAATTCATGGCTAAGCTGGAGGAAGTTCTGTACGGTAAGGATGCTGTTACTGGGGGTGACGCTCCTACTGAAGCCGTGGCTCCTCGTCTGCCTATGCCCGATGAGATCATTGCCATGTTCAACGAGACTGTGGCTGTTGCTGGCTAAGTCTTAAAAATTAAATCTATGGGAGCCGTATTCAGGTAAGCTGGCGGCTCCTCTTTTTATTTGAAAGGAGAAAATTTCAATGCATAAGGAAGTTATTACTTACAATGACCTGAACGGTGTTCAGAGAACCGAAGATTTTTACTTCGACCTGTCCAAGCCCGAAATCGTAAAGATGCAGGCAAGCGCTAAGGGCGGTTATGATGTTCAGCTCAAGAGCATCGCAGCTAGTCTCGATGGAGCCAAGATTATGGATTTCTTTGAGAACTTCGTATCTAAGGCTTACGGCGTGAAGTCTGAAGATGGCAGACGATTCATGAAGTCTGACGAGATTTCTCGTTCTTTCATGGAAACTCCTGCTTATGAGGTTCTGTTTGAGAAGCTCGTCACCGACGATAAGTATGCTGCCGATTTCGTGAATGCTGTTATGCGTTCTAAGGGTAATGCTGCCGCACCTGCTGTAGCTCCCGTGGCAACTAATTAACATCGAAAGCTCGGAGGACTGAAGAATGCTGAGAATCATCGTACCGGCTGCTGAGTATTTCGATGAGATCAACGAAGTGTTCATCAACAAAAAAGAACAGCCTTTGCAGTTGGAGCATTCTTTGGTCTCTCTTTCAAAATGGGAAAGCAAATGGAATAAAGCCTTTCTTGGCAAACAGGAAAAGACCGAAGAGGAAATTCTTGATTATGTCAGATGTATGACTTTAACCCAGAATGTTGATCCCGAAGTATACTCAAGGCTTTCAGCCGAAAATTATGCGGCAATCAATCAGTATATCGAAGCTCCGATGACTGCTACTCGTTTCTATGAGGATAAGACCCAGAAAGGAAACAAGGACACAGTTACTTCGGAGCTTATTTATTACTGGATGATTGCTTATAACATTCCCGTTGAATTTCAGAAATGGCATTTGAATCGTCTTTTGACTCTTATTCGAGTGTGCAATGTTAAGAATTCTCCTCCGAAAAAGAGAAGTAAGCGCGAAATGTATCAGCGTAACGCTGCTTTGAATGCCGCTAACAAGCGTCGTTTCAATTCGAAAGGATGATTCAATGACTAAACTAACGGAATGGTACAACAAATTCTGTGAGAAGCGATTAAAACACCTTAACATCAAGCTCTATTGGAAACAAGAAGAGCAGCGCTTACGAAGTGAAGTGCAGAAGAATTCTCATTCTCTTTTATGGGTTTGGGAATTCAGTAAAAAGGCAGTTATGATCTGCTTCTTTTTTTATATGATCGTGCAACTCTATTCGATGTCTGTCATGGTCATCTATCAAGATTTCACCTATTTGGGTGAGTTAATCACGACAACGGGTGATCTTGTTGAAAACTGCGTGTTCATGTACCTAATTAAAGCTGGTCTTGAAAATGGTGTGAAGATTTGGCAGCAACATAAAGCCAACAAATCTGAAGATGAAACCGCAGAAGATACAGAACCCGATGGACCAGTTGGATGAAAGGAGGAACAACATGGAATTCATTAGTGAAAACTGGGCGTTTATCGTTCTTGCTATAGCCGCAATCGCGGTTGGTGTTATGTTTACTATTCGATTTTTCAAAAGCTCTAAGGAAGAGCAGATGAAAAAGATTCGTGAGTGGCTCGTTTATGCTACCACCATCGCTGAGAAGGAACTTGGCGGCGGTACCGGTCAGCTTAAGCTTCGTCAAGTTTACGACATGTTCGTAAGTAAATTCACATGGTTGGCTAAAGTCATTTCATTTGACAAGTTCAGCGAGTTGGTTGACGAAGCCCTTGGCGATATGAACAAGCTCTTGCAGACTAACACTGCGGTCAGTGCTTATGTGAACGGCTCAGTTGATAGCGAAATCTGAGAAAGGATCATTTTACTATGAGTGCTGTAATGAAAGCTTCCGAATTCGTAAAGAAATTGGAAGATGTCGCAAAAAACTACAAAACGCTGTACGTTATGGGTTGCTTCGGCGCCCCTATGAACAGCAAAAACAAAACCCGATATTGTAACAATCATAGTTACAATAAGCAGGCTGCCAGAACCAAGTATATTCAGGCTGCAACTGATGATACTTTTGGATTTGATTGCGTTTGTCTTATCAAGGGTGTTCTTTGGGGATGGAACGGTGACAAATCTAAGACATACGGCGGTGCAGTTTACAAAGCAAATGGTGTTCCTGATATTAGCGCAGATCAAATGATAAAAGTGTGCTCTGATATTTCTACTGATTTCTCTAACATTGAAGTTGGTGAAGCGGTATGGATGTCGGGGCACATTGGCGTTTATATCGGTAATGGACTTGCTGTGGAATGTACACCGAGATGGAAAAACTGTGTTCAAATCACAGCTTGCAACTGTTCTAAATCGGGCTATAACACCCGTAATTGGACTAAGCACGGTAAGCTGCCGTACATCGAATATGATGTTAAGTCTACTACCAGTAAGCCTGTGACCACTACTCCTATTGTCAGCACTGCAACTGCTGAAAAGACCATTTGGGATTTCCTGATGAAGAACATCGGCAATCCTTACGGTGTTGCAGGACTGATGGGCAATCTTTATGCTGAGTCTGCTCTTCAGCCTAATAATCTCCAGAATACTTATGAAAAGAAGCTCGGTTATACCGACGCTAGTTATACTGCCGCTGTCGATAATGGCAGTTACACTAATTTTGTCCGAGATTCTGCTGGTTATGGACTGGCTCAGTGGACTTATTGGTCTCGTAAAGAGAATCTGCTTAAGTATGCCCAGAGTAAGAAGAAGTCCATTGGCGATCTGGCTATGCAGCTTGAGTTCTTGTATAAGGAACTGAGCGAATCTTATAAGTCTGTCCTGAACACTCTGAAGAATGCGAAGAACATTCGCGTTGCTTCTGATGCTGTTCTCACTAAGTTCGAAAGACCTGCTAACCAGAGCGAATCTGTTCAGGTTAAGAGAACCACTTATGGTCAGAAGTATTACGACAAGTATGCTTCTACCGATACGGTTCCGACCGAAACTGTAAAACCTGCACCTTCTACGACCACTAAGGTTGACTATGCGCAGAAATTCGACAAATCTATCGCTGGCAGTTATGAAGTTACTGCTTCGGTAGGACTTCACATTCGTTCTGGCGCCAACACCAAAAAGACTTCTTTGGGTATTCTTCCCGGTGGTACGGTGGTTAAGAACTATGGCTATTACAGCGTTGCAACCAATGGCGTTAGATGGCTGTATGTCAAGACTCCGAGTGGTCTTGTTGGTTTCTGTTCTTCCACTTACCTTAAGAAGAAATGATTGGAGGGTAAGACATGGTAACGTTCAGACATAAGGGAGACTTCTCCAGAACAATACGTTTTATGGAGAACGCTAAGAAGGCCGTTCGGCTTGCAGATCTTGACAAGTACGGCCGAGAAGGTGTCGCCGCCCTTGCGTCTGCAACTCCTGTCGATACTGGTCAGACTGCCAATTCGTGGTATTACGAGGTTGTAATTAAAGACGGATCGGCAACTATCACATTTTACAACTCAAATATTCAAAATGGAGTTCCTATCGCGATCATTCTGCAATATGGTCACGGAACTCGTAACGGCGGCTGGGTACAGGGGCGAGACTATATCAATCCTGCTATCCAACCTATTTTTGACAAAATTGCAAATCAAGCATGGAAGGAGGTTACTAAGCTATGAGCACTACAATCGACCAAAGAGTCGTAGAGATGCGATTCGATAATAAGCAGTTTGAAAGCAATGTTCAGACCAGCTTATCCACGCTTGATAAACTCAAAAGCAGTTTGAATATGAACGGAGCCACTAAAGGCTTTGAACAGATTGATAATGCTGCTAAGAAAGTCAACATGAGTGGACTTGGTAATGCGGTTGAATCTGTTCGTCTAAAATTCTCTGCTTTAGAGGTCATGGCGGTAACCGCACTTTCAAACATTACCACACAAGCTCTGAATGCAGGTATGAGAATTGCCAAAGAGTTTACGCTTGACCCTGTTATGCAGGGT
>ULOS01023040.1_pt1 | contig 18501 bp, 20 predicted proteins | sample 1952701 | NCBI WGS metagenome assembly ULOS01 (sample SAMEA4835607, study PRJEB28245) | human gut metagenome | biome: gut microbiome; material: fecal sample | place: Denmark | collected 2008 | reverse complement strand
ATGTTAGAAGCAAAGATGCACCTCCAATAGAAACTGATGAACAAAGTCTTAGTACTGGTAGATTTAGAAGAAGGAGCTCTACTTCTTTTGTAATTAATAATGAAGAAGAGATACGGAAATATATAGCTGAGAAAACTATAGGATTTGTTAATGATAATAATAAACAACCTGATAGAGAAACTATTACAAAGTGGAGACAAGAGGCTGAGAATAAATTGGCTCAGGAGAAATCTTTTGATTTAGACAATGTGATGAGGTTATATATTGTGCAGGCTCTTGCTTATAAACATAAGTCTGCTACTGAAGATATACTTAATTTAGCTCAAGAATCCTTTGGGTCTAGGAAAAGAATTTTAACTAATCTAGCAGGTAAGGAAATAAAGGATCAGTATGGTAATCCTCAAACTGTACAAGGAGGTCTTAAACATATTTCTGAACTTATGGATTATACTACAGATATTTTCTATGGTAAGCCTAGAAGAGCCGTTGAGGGTAAAGTAGTTAAGGTATATACTCCTTCTGAAAAAAAGAGACGTGCAGAGTTAGAAGATTTAATTCAAAAGAATCAAGATAATTTTGACAATAAGAGTATAGATGAGACTGAATTTTTATCTAATAAAGAAAGATTAGAGAGGCAGCTTGAAGAGTTGGGTGGCTATGTTACTGCTACTAGTATAGCTGATAGTGCATTGAAGTGGACTCAACTACTTGGTATGGGATTTAATGTTATAGCTGGTGGAGTTAACTTATTAACTGGTCTGTATGAAAATTCCTCTAGAGCTGCTGATGGTAGACTTTTTAATGGTAAGCAATTAAGGTCTAGTTATTGGCAGGTTCTACAAACTATTTTAGGACATCATTTAGACACTAAAATAGCATCTAAGATTAGAGCTATTGATAAAGTATTTGATGTTACTAAACAGGCTATAAATGAGCTTTATAAGAGTGATTCTTTTAGAAAGAAATTTAAATTTATAGATCCTTATATCATCTCTGAGAGAACAGAGTTTATTAACCAGATGCCTATTATATTAGCTTGGATGAAGAATAAAAAGGTTACTGGGCCTAATGGTAAAGAAGCTTCTTTATTTGATGCTTTAGGGCAAGATGGAAAGATTAAGGATGGTTATATATTAGATTCCACTAAATCTAATAAGGAGGCACTATTAGATATTGAAGTTACTATCAATCAAATTATTAAGGAGACTCATGGTAACTATGACACTAATTCTCCAATATTAGCTAAAAAGACTGTAACAGGTAGGGCTTTGCTTCAGTTTAGGAGTTGGATGCCTGAAATGTTTGAGCGTAGGTTTGGTAAAGAGTTGGATAATTGGCAGATAGGTATTAAGGAGAAAGGAAGATATATCTCTATAGTAGATATGCTTAAGGCTAAGGATGCTAATGGAGACTCTTATGGAGCATTAAATATGCTTATGTGGACAACTAAGCAATTGCTGAGAAAATCTTTCTTTATGTCTACTAGATTTAATGATAGACTTAATGAAGTAGATGCAGCAAATATGAGGGCCAATCTTTTTGAGGCTCAAGTATTAATTGGTTTAACTATTTTATTATTAAGTCTTAAAGGATTAGTTCCAGATGATGATGATAAGAAAAAATATTTCTATGCTCTTATAAATTTAGGTAATAGATTTAGATCAGATATATTGCTGTACACTAATCCAGTAGAATTTGATAATATCAGTAAAAATATTTTACCAATATCTAATATTATTTCTTCTGTTAGAAGATGGTCTTTAGCTGTCCAAGATGCAGTAGTTGATTGGGATGAGGAACATTGGCATAAAGTTTTAATGCAAACATTAAGAAGTACTCCAGGATTTAGTCAAGCTTTGAGGACATATAGATATGGAGACAAAGTTCTAAGTCAATGGTAATTTCCGTGGGCTAAATTTTTTAGTGAGCGGAAATAAAAATAAACCCCTTATAGCACAAAGTGCCATAGGGGGTTTGTTGTTTATATACTAAGGATTACTTAACAGAACGGTAATTCTTTCAGAATTTCCCTTAGTACTCTCTTTTGTAACAAAATATCCTATAGTATTTATTAAAGGATTTAGTCCTGGAATAGCTACATAAGAAATCTTAACCTCATTAGTCTCTGGAGATATGGGAGTCTCTATCTTTTGAACTGTCCATATCTGATGAGTTCTTACAAATCCAGAGATTTGAGGGAGATTCATAGGATTAAAAAGGCATCCTTGATAAGGAGCCTCAGGAAAATAGGCGTTTACGAGGGGTTGAAAGGTGGCGAAAAATTCTTCCTCGTCTAAATATTTCATAACTCATATAATCATGAAAGTACTGAGGTTCCCAGCATCTTGCTTTCTTATAAACCTCATTTGGAATAGGATGTTTCTCCAAACATAAATGATATATAGCTCTAGTGATAGGAAGACACTGGGCTAATTCTTCTGCTGTCATTTCCCACATAATGTAAATATTTAGTAATTTGGTATAGAAATGGCTCCGTCTAGTAGATGATTTTTTTCCATTTCTTCTACTAATAGTTTCATAAGTTCTCTCATTTGTGGATGAGCTGCTGGGGCCAGTCTTAGCTTTAAAAGTTGAGCCCAATCACATGCAAATCCAGTCATAATAAGCTCAGTCTTAAGAGCATTAGGCAATACAGCTCTAGCCTGTTGAGGAAGCCATCCTGCTTCAAGAAGATGAAAATAACATTCCTCAGAGAATCTACAATTATCTATAAATATTTGAGATATATCATCAGTATTGGGATCTCTTACAAGTTTAGGATAGACTCTACTCCCGTAATCTCCCTCTAAAGCATCTACCCAAGGAGGAGTAATAAATGTAATTTCGTTATTAAACTTATTCTTACTATAATTACAGAATCTAGTACTTTCTTGTGTAAAACTAAATACTCTGTGTCTTACTAGTTCATGGCTAATTCCTCTATCACAAGTGAACCTAAATGTAAATCTTTGATAGCTACTTTCTGGAATTACATCAGTCATGAACTTTATATCATCCATCCTTTCTAGATTTAAGAGTACCCTATAATTCGTATATACTCTAGCTATTGGTCCAAAGTTACCATCCGGTGTTTTACCATAGCCAATAAATCCTCTAGAATAGGGATTACCACCATAGTCCTGATACCAACTGAGATTAGTGTTACTCTCTTTGGCAGTGTATAGTAATTGTACACTTCCATGTTCCAGAACTGAGGTATGTCCAGATTTTATTAGGTTATTAACAAACTTTTCTGAACTATTCTCCGTAATTGCAGATTCTGATTTATAGCAAACTCTGCCACATAGTTCTATGTGTTTAAGTAACCCCTCTAGACCAGGCTCTTGTTTAATATACTCAACTGAGGGTTTTATTAATCTCATATTTATTCTTTTGTAGGTGACTCAGAGGTTGCATCTACATCTTCCTCTTTAGATATAGTTAATCCATAAAATAATGAGAACCAAGAGTATAATTGTTTAGCATAATGCATTGAGCATCTTTGATGTTTTTTTATGAACTTAATAGCCCATTCTTTAAATGCTTCATCTTCCTTAGGAGTAAATGAATAATACCTAAACCACTCTATTCCATTGATTCTTGGATTGTTAAAAACAAAATTATAATCTACTCCATACTTTTCTAGCATCTTGTTAACTAAAGCTTCTACTAAATCAGTTCTCTTCATTCTTAGTTTTATTAGTGTATCCTATAATTTTTTTCCTAGGTCTGGTAACTTTGCTGTGGAGATCTATGTCTTTAATAAAATCAGTGGTATAAGAATGCTTAAATATTCTAATACCAAATAAGTACAGGGATTTCTCTTCTTTGTGAAGAAAAGACTCCCCTGTACTTTCCAGCCAAGCTTTATAAGTTTTAACTATCATACATAGAAATTCCTTCTACTCCGTATGATTCTATATATCTATCAATCCGTTCTAAATCTTCTGTAGATTCTGACATAATGTTAAGCACTTGTTAAATAGTTCTACCAAAGTAGAATCGTTATCAATAGTTTGAAAGAATTTGGGATATTTATTTAAGGCTGTTTCTGACTCATGTAAGTCTCTATCATATACTCCTCTCTCTACTCTGAGAACTACCCCTCCTAAATTAATAATAGCATTGGCTTCGTTTTGAAACCTTACATCAGATATTATCCATTTCTGCTTAGTGTCGTAATCAGCTAGAGTAGAGTTTACCCAAAAGTCCTTGTGAAACTGATTTCTAAAAAGGTCTGTACCTACTATCTGAAGGATTTCTCTCCAGGTATAATTACCATATTGACAGGGTATATGAGAATCTTTAAATTCTTCTTTTTCAAAATGCTTTGGGTCTACACTGAATAATACCCCTACGGCAGCTTTAAGTTTTTGTGCAAAAGATTTAATTTGCCATAGGTCATTGGGATCTACATTTGAAAGATGCCCCTCTTTAATAGAAGAATTCCAATAGTCCCACATCTCATAAGTAAGATCACAAAAATGACCCCTATTAGATAAGATATACTGTAACATGGAGGCTACAGTATTTTTACCAGACTGTTTATGACCAGATATTCCTATAATCATAAGCGTGTTGTTTATTTTCTATTATACTTATATTTTAATGAATCCAGCATTTTCCTATGTTAACATCAGCCTCTAACCTAATTATCTTGCAAAATATATCACCAGCTGATTTCATACATCTAACTAATTCTTTAGAGATAGTATCAGCTAACTCTTCTGGACATTCCACATTTATTTCATCGTGTACTGGAATGGTATATTTTACTTTGAATAATAAGTTATTATCTAATAAATAGTTATAGAATTTAATAGAAGCAAATTTAAAACATAAAGCTCCACAACCTTGAATCCTGTAATTAATACTTTGTTTCTCAGAATCAGCTTTTCTTCTAAAGAAATGCCTAACCAATTCCACTCTCTCTGAACTTACTCCTAGGGCCTTATCAGCTCTATAAGCATCCCAAAATCCTGGAGAGTTCATTTCCTCTTTATGCTGCTGGAGCTTATCAAAATCATAGATATAGGCCTTATGTCCAGTTATAGGGCTAAGCAGAATAAAGCCTTTTTGCATTACATCTCTTCTGCAAAAATCTTGATATCTTTTTAGACCTTTAAAACCCTGCATATAAGCATCATAGATAGAATTTCCTTCCTCTGGTGGTAAACTCAAATTTTGACTAATTGTAAGTCCATTGCCACCATAGTTAATAGCAAATTCTACCTTTTTGCCTAGATCTCTAGTATGAGGATCTTTTTCTTTAACTTCCTCTAAAGGAATATTAGCTAGCTTTTGTGGAAAAGCCATTTTAGCAGCTAAAGAGTGAATGTCTCCTTTACCTTCTTGAAAGAATTTAATTAGGGCTGGATCTTCAGATATATTGGTAATAATTACACTTTCTTGGCTACAATAATCAGCAGAGATCCAAACATTACCTTCTTCTGGAATAAAACTAGATCTTGTCTCAGGATTTTTAGGTAAATTTTGTAAATTTAGTAGTTTACGTCCACTATCTTTATCTACTCCTCCTCCACAAGATAATCTTCCAGTATCCATTAGTTGATTAAATACTGTATGAATCCTGTGAGAGACTGGATTAATTGCATCTAAGAATGTTTGCCCATAAGTATCTACAATCTTTGCATACTCCTTATACTTAAGATATAAGGTAGCTACTGGGGATAAATGTGACTGAGGCTTAATAACCTTAGCATCTACAGAATCTTTAAGACGACCTGTTTGCTTGTCTTTGACTTTAAGATCAAATCCTAAAGACTTAAAGAATGGAACTACTTGTTTAGAGGATGCCCAATTAATTTTGCAGGTAGGCTCTCCTGATACGGAGGCAAATAAATCTCCTTGCACAATCTTATTAACAAATTGCTCTGGACCATTATCTACTACCCACTTAGATAAGGAGTATTCAGCTTCCTGTAAATTGGCAAGATCCCTATGCATTTTATTTCTCCATGCTTGAGAATCTAACTTGACTCCGCAATATTCTATATAAGCTAAGACTATTACGAATTTGTTTTCTACCTCTACAGCTGTTTCTAATCCATTCTTTTTTAGTTCCAGGAGTTGTGCTTCTCTCAGTGGAAGAAGATACTTAACATCATTACAACCATATGTGATAACCCTATCAGAGAGTCCTTCTTTATGTATAAGACCTCTAATAGATTTATCTAGCTTAACATTTAAATATCTTTCACAACAAGCATCTAATGCCATACTATGGATACCTGGGGGATATCCAAGCCATAGAAGCTTCTCAGCTAGGAAAGAATCATATACATTAGTTATAACTATGTTCTGGTGTAGAAAAAACCTCAAGTCAAACTTTGCATTATGAAGTAGAAATAATCTTTCAGTATCTTCCAGTAGATCCTTAAATAATTTTAGATCAACTGTATAATCAATAGCAAATTGATTATGACTATCTCCAAGCTGACATAGTAGAATCCTCTTTGTGTATGGATCAAATCCCTCAGTTTCAGTATCTAAACCAATAATCTTCTTATCCTCAAAGTACCTTAAGCAAAATTTAGGATCTACTATTATAAATTGTTCAGCTTCTCTAAATAGAGGAGTCTGATTTGTTACTAGAAATCTCATCTACCTTGGTGATAATTAAATATCCCACCTCAGTAGAGTAGTCTACAGCAATAATTCTACCTAAGTTTATTGCTGTTTTTGTATGTTGTATTTTTGCTGTTAATTCTTCACCAACTGTTATTGTAGAAGTATGCTCAGAGCCAACAAAGGTAATAGTTAGTAATCCAAAAGCATCATAATTTGTCCTAACATTTTGATCCTGGTTAAGTACTCTGAATACTCTACATGAGGCTGTTTCACTTAAAGAAGTTAAAGGTTTAATTTCCTTTCCTCCTCTTAATACATAAATCATATTAAAGCCTCTTGGTCCAAATTAATTTTTTTGAAAAATCAAGCATCCATTTATTATCATGTAAGAATGGATTTCCTAAAATTCCTATAATTTCAATTCCAGCTTTACTACCAACTAGGTCTAAAGCATTATCTATAGGCATGACTTCCACATTTACATTAAAGTCATACCCTTCAAATTCAACTTCAAGATCTGCTCCCTGAGAGGTATTAATATCACCTCCAGCTCCTGTTACATTAGAGCCCTCTATCTCATATAGAAACCCTTCTGGTAAATCATTAGCAAAAGAAGTCCTTATCAAATTTAGATCTGCTCCAGTATCAATAATAAAGTGGTAAGTTTTGCCAAAAATAGTCAATGGAACTATAGGCATTTTGGCTTTGTCATATAGCTCCTTAAATGAGGTACACTCAAAAGACTGAGTGTGGATTCTACTGATAAGATCTCTAATCATAAAAGAGTAGAGAACTATTAATACCAATAGAATGAAGATGATACCAATCATATTTAGTCTTTATATCCATTAGTGGATCCAAATCCACCTCTATTCTTAGAGCCTAATTTAGACTTAACAAGAATAATCCTATTAGAGAATAACCATCTAAGTTTAGCTAGAATTGTAGCTTTTTGAGAAGGCTGAATTCTAAATTGGCAAATAGCTTCTCCTCTTTTGATACTTGAGACTCTTGTTACAAGAGCCTGAAAAGCCCAATAGTCTTCATTTCCTCTATAAGAATTGTCAATTACTCCTATACTATTAACTAAGAGTAATCCTTTCTTATTAAATAGGCTACTTCTTGGTGCTACTAAGGCCTCAAATCCTTTTGGAAGGGCCATAGCAACTCCAAGGTCAATCTTAACAGATCGAAAAGATATTGTATTAGTTATTGGATCTATCATGGTAGAAGGCAATAACTCTATGTCTTCTGCTGCATATAAGTCAATCCAGTCTCCTTTTTCTTTAATAACTGGAAAGTACTTATCATCTTTTACCTGTACTAAAATTTTCATTGCTTAGCTAATAACATGCATGCTGAATAAGAACAATTAGAGCATCTTATACAACCTCCCTCTCTAATTAGTGGCTTACCACAATCAGGGCAAACTTCTTCAGTGGAGATTTCCTCTTTGGTATACTTACCCAGAACTCTACAAATTGCTGAAGTAAAGGAAACAATATTATCATCAACTTTACGTGCAGTTTTGATAATATATGGAATCTTAACTCCATGTCTTAGAAGCATAGAGAGATATAATGTACATGCCCTTTCTTCAAAATTATTAGACATTAATCTAATATTCTCAATTACCTCTCCATCTGTACCTTCCCATTTATACACATGTTTCTTTATCTTTGTAATAGTTCCTTGCTGGGTAGGACTGGACTGTTCAGTCTCAGAGGCAAATATTTCATAAGGTTTATTATCTAAGAGTCCTACAATTACTTTAAATAATTTTCCCTTATTCTTAATTACTCTAGCTTCTGCCTTAAGTACCTTTGGTCTCTTAGGAGCTGAATACTGAGGGAACTCCTCTTTTTTAGATTCAATAGAATTAAGAATTCCTTGCCTACACCCATCTCTATAAACAGTAACTCCTTTTAGATTATTGGAATAGGCTAGCTTATAGATATCTGAGACTGTTGGAACTGTTGTTTCTTTAGCTAGATTTATTGTAGAGCTAATAGAATGAGTAGTATATTTTTGAGCAATAGCTTGAATTTTTACTCTCTCAGGAACTGGAAGGTCTGCTGCACTTGCTTGATAATAAGGAGATTCTTTAAAGTATTTATCAATTACTTTAAAATCATTGTTATCAACTGCTTGTATTTCTTCTGGAGTACAATGATCTTTAATCCAAAATTTTAATTTAGGATGTACAACAAGATAATTAATAAATCCATCTCCATTACTATCAGTAAAGTCTCTAGGTTCCCCTTCAAGAACTTTTCTGCTTCTAGTATAGTAAGGAAGAAATAATGGTTCTATGCCCGAGGTAGTGCCAGCCAAAATGCTAACGCTACCAGTAGGAGCAACAGTACTCCACGAAATATTTCTATGTCCATATTTATAAATCCTTAAGAGGCTATCTAATTTTTCATTAGATTCTTCTAGAGTTTTAGGATAAGCTCTTTCACAAAGGAATTGATAGAAATCATTATTTCCTTTTAATTGAAAATTTTGGTCTAGACTAAATTCCTTACTTCTATCCCATCCATCAAAGGTTCCTCTGATAACAGCCATATCTCCTTGAGCTTTAAGCTCTGCATCTAGTTTACTAGAAAATATAGATTCCTCTAGTGTATTAGCCTCTGGTGAACCATATTTATATCCACAATAAGCTATGGCATCAGCTAAGGCAGTAATTCCTATACCACATCTTCTTCCCTTTAATCCATTCTCCTTAAGCTTCTGCCACATTTCTAGCTCATCTGCATCCAAAGGATTGTGCTCAGACTGTATTTTATTGATAATAGAGTCCAAGGCATCTACTTCAAGGTCTACTAAATCATCAGCTAATAAAGAAACTAAATATGCATTCTTTTTAAATTTATTGAAATCAAATCCGTAAAGTATACCATCTTTATTTCTTTCTCTCTGTATATAAGAGAATAAATTATGATGAAGTAATCTGCAGCTATCATAGGGCTGCATAAATATTTCCCCGCATGGATTTGTAGTCACACCTCTATATTGGTCATATACTCCATCTGGAGAGTAATTAATATGAATATCATCAAACATTACTCCTGGTTCAGCTCTATTCCAGGCACAATGAACTAATGTATCCCATATTTCCTTGGCATTGACTTTTTTTACATAGATAGTTTGTCCCTTCTTGTGAATAGGTATTAAAGTATTCACAGGTAATTGCAAAAGACCTAGTTTTTCTACTTCTTTTCTATATTCAATACCATTCTTAATAGAATCAAAAGGAAATGTATAATCAACAGGGTATCTTAGGAAATAAGTATTTTCAGGAACCTTCTTATTATCCTCAATAACTTCTCTTTCCAAAGCTAGCATAAAATCATTGCTAACTTTTACTGAGATATTTGCACCAGTTATTTTTGATTCATTTTGTTTAGCATTAATAAATTCCAAAATATCTGGATGCTTAACACTAAGTGTTATCATTAAGGCTCCTCTTCTACCCTCTTGAGCAATTTCTCTAGTGATTTCACTATCCACATTCATAAAAGAGACAGCTCCAGTAGAAGTTCTCGCAGCATTTTTAACTGCTGCAGAACGCGGTCTTAATTTGGATAGATCCTTCCCTACTCCACCACGTCTCTTCATTAGGTTAGATTGTTCAGCTCTTTTTAGATTGATACCATTAATAGAATCCTCCGGCTGACCTATTACAAAACAATTACTAATTGAACTGTAGTTTTTAATACCAAGAGAGGCCATCATAGATCCTCCAAGGATTACATAATTAAATCCTTTTAATAGATCCATAATTTCTTGACAGAGATCTTTAAACTGTAGATTTCTGCTATAATAATCTAGACCTTCCTTAGAGACTCTTTTCTTGAGCCAAGGACAGTACATTAGTTTCTTCCTAGCCTTTTTATAGTACTCAAACTCCTTCCTAGCTAATGCTAATGTTAGTCTAGTAAACATCTGACGTGGATCTTGCTCCCCTTCTGCCGCATATTTATTAAGCCATACTTCAGCTGCCAATCTATCAGAAAATAAAGGTGCTATCCTATCAAGCACTTCTTCCTTGTGTAACACTTCTTTCATAAAACCTCATTTAAATCTACATACCTTTCTCCTTGACACATATAAGTCTCATAGCTATAATCAAACTTATGAGTTTTTTCATGCCAACTAGCTTCCATTAGTAATCTTTTCCAAGATTTAATTTTTTTCTTGGCCAATATTTCTTCAAGATTATCAGTCTTAAGGATCCATACTATTGGACTTTTCTTATACCTATTGATAACTATAAATCTAAAAGGCAATATTTTAAAATCCTTATAGTAATCATCCTTTGTTGTTGCCTGAGAAAGCATATACATATACATGTCAGCTTGAACATAATAATTCCAACTGACTATGGATTGAGGAAATATCTCCTCGTCTTTACCAGTAGTTTTAAGATCAATAGGAACTATAACTTTATTCTTATGATCCACAATGATCTTATCAAATATTCCTCTAATCTTTATACCATCATATTCACCGGTAAATGGAACTTGATAGAAATGATCTACATCAGTTTGAAATGGATTTTCCTTAAAATACTTAGAGGTAAATGGAGAATCTTTTAAAGTTCTTACGCAAGATTCTGCAGCATCAAATTCAGATTGACTGACTAAAGTTTTATTCTTACTTAGAAACAATAGACTAAAATATCCACTTCCAGCCTTTATTAATTCCCTAAGTCTAGCTTCTATGCCCCAGTTAGTTCTGTAGTTTTCCTGGTCCATAATCTTTAAGGCTAATGCTGCATCTATATCTTTAAGCTCACAAGTGCTCTTATCACATTTATCCCAAATGAGATCTAAAATTTTAATAACAGCAAAAGAAGGCTTTTCATAATCAGATATTACAAATTTATCTTTAAGCTCCTCAGGACATGTAAGTAGACAGTCTACTAAAGATCCAAATCTTAAGCTGTCTGAGTCAGCTTTTTCTTCAGAGATTAAGCTCTTTGGGCCTTCTCTCCATAGTCTTGCAAGTCTTGAGTAGGAATAAATAAGATTATTATCAGATCTCTCCTCCCATTCTTTGCAGCTTAGATCAAGAATACTCTTCATCTTCATATGTTAAATCATCCATTGAGGTTTGTTCACTATCGTCAACTTCGGTGTCTATATCTAAAAGCTGACAATAGCTCTTTACATATCCCTCAAACTCTACTAACAACTTATATCTTTCAGTAAGTTCTTTTTGTTTAGATTTTTCTCTAATACATTCTGATCTTACTAGAGAATATAAGTCTTCAAATCTTCTTGAATCTATCAAGGATTTGGATAATACCAGGTCTTTATTTTGAAAGACTTTTGTACTATAGGTTCTAAAGACTTTTACATAATCCATTAAGGTAAAGTTTTAATAATCTCTATGGCCTGTATTAGTTCTTTGGTACTATGAATCTCCATAAAAACTACTGGCTGTTGAATATTGTACAGACCTTTTCCTAAATTGGTTAGAAAGATTTTTCTTTTAAAAGGATAAGTATCATTTGGGTAACCCTTGACTTCAATTATGATGTGATAACCATTAAAGTCAAAAGTAAAGTCTGGTGTATATACAGACTTTCTCAGTGTCTTATCAAATCTTTCTAGGGTTTTGCTTTTGACATCTCCTATAAATACCAATAAACTGCTATCTCTTAGTTTATAAGTATTAAATAATACAAATGATTCCTCTTCATATTTAGGACTAAATCCAGACTCTATAAGTCTTTTATAGCATAAGGCCTCACTTCTACTTTTAAACTTTATAGAATCTAATTGATTAGGAGTAGCATTGATAATTTTTTTATTAGCTCTCATTAGAATTCTATAGTTAATCCATTGTTTTTACTGAGAATCTCATTTGTTTTTAGGAATCCATCACATTCAAACTCTGAATTAGTTCTAGCAAAATAGGCAGGATGTTTATAGCACAAAACATAATTAGTATTATGATTTATGAAAGGCTCAAATAATTTAGCATATGACCCTATTAATAAGTAAATAATGCCAGAGGCATCTCTACTTAATTTGACTAGCATATCCTTAATGAAAGGAAACCACAGATTACTATGACTAGTAGGAGTATTAGCTACTACAGTTAATGCTGAGTTAAGTAATAGAATTCCTTGATGAGCCCATTTTTTCATAGTTATGTCAAAATGAAATTTCTCAGGCTCGGTTAGATAGAAATCTTTATAGATTCTATCTATTACTAACTTTAATGAGGGACTCAATTCCTTAGTTCCTATTGGATTAGCAAATAACAATCCAGTGGCATAACCTGGTTGTGGATAAGGGTCCTGCCCTAACATAACTACTCTTAGATCTTTGTAAGCACATTCTTTAAAAGCATTAAAAACATTTTCTTGAGTAGGAAATATAGGAATATTATTCTTATACTCCCTCTCAAGAAAATGTAAAATTTTATTAGTTATAGGACTATCTAAAATTTGATTCCATCCATTTTTACACATTAATAATTAGATTAGTACCATAAGTTATCTTAGGATCAAGTTGAAGATTATAATGGCCATATCCATCACTATATCTTCTATAAGATAACTCAAAAAATTCTCTTCTAGCTTTATAATACTTTATTAGCTCAGCAGCTAATTCACTAGAATAGATTGAAGACAACATATCTTCTAGACTTCTTGGAAATACATTGTTGAGGATATCATTAGTATGTTTCTGTGCATATTTAAGAAATGCTGCACAGATAAATAACCAATTTATTACCTTTTCTGAATTAAAGGTAGGCTCATGAAGTCTAAACTCCACAGTTTTTCCCGTCTTTTTAAAGCATAGATTTATAAGATTAACCCACAAGTATCTGTGCCCCATGTTCCATTTAGCCCTATTCTCATTGTCTTGAGGATGATTTTTATATAAGTCACTTCGATATCTGGTATTTCCTCCAGAAAGAAAATAATAAAGATCATCAAAGGAATTAAACTTCCCTGGAAGTGGATTACAAAAATCCTTAGCTTTTGTTTTGAAAGAAGATGTACACATACATTGACGACAAAACATTCTACTAACTTGCTCCTCTAGACGTAGGCATAGATTATAAAGAGCAAAGATTTCTGCTTCTTTTATTGGGAATCCTCCTATATGAACATGCATGGAGCAATCCTTATCAAAAAAACAGTTTTCTCTTAATAATTTTAACTGAGCGAGCAACAGCTTGAAATCATTCTCAGTCCCATTTAATGGAATAGTAGCATATTCATGTCCTTTGATAGAACCATCTCTTAGAGGCATTAATCCATATCTATGGCAGTCAGCTTCTGAAATATTACCAGCAGAAGTTTCAAATTCTATACCGAAGGTAAGATCTCCCCACTCCTTTAGGTAATTAGGATGAATTGTAGAAGTAACATTATCAATTACCTTCCTATGATTATCCTTGAGGAAAATAGGCATTAATTCATGGCTACTATAATGCTCTCCAAATGAATAACAGTTAACTTTGCGGCCTATACAGCTACCTAACCATTTCTCCATATCAGAATTAGCTGCTTCTACCACTTCATCACACCCGAGAGTTTTATTAAAGACTCTTGGAATCTTGTTCAAGACTTCTTCATTAATAACAGCTTCTCCTGATCCATTAGCTTTTTTAAGAAAGACTATGCCATTTACATCACTCTGAAAATATGATCTTATACAACCACCCTTTGGAGTATAATCTACTATACCTTTAATTGTGTTTCTATTCTTCTTAACATATTTACCAGTCTTATAATCTTGATAAATAAGTGGAGAGGATATAGGATACCAAAATTCTCCTAGTTTGACAGCCTCGATCTCTTTAATATACCAGTAACCATCAATGGATATGCAATCGGACTTATTTACTGATTTCTGTGAAAGAGTTGTTACGTTTTCTTCCATAAAATTAATAGGTAAGAGTTTTAATTTCTTTAATTTCCACATCTAATACTGCATTAATATCTTCTCTGGTTAAGTTTGCTGTTTCTTGTACATAACAGTCCATATCATCTTCAGCTACATAAGAGTCATAAGCAGTCCAGGACGGCCATTTTTCAGTAGGAACTCTATGACCAACAATACGCCCTTTTTTAATTTTATAAATTATGGGATCTGTAGTAAAGAACACTTGGAAATCTCCAGTAAAAGTCTTAAGACTAGATGTATATTTTTCACATTCATAGAATTTATCTAGATCTTTACTGTAGTATATTCCTTGATAACATAAAGAAGCTAACCAATTATCTTTCCACTGCTCTCCTTTATCTAGAGTTTCTTCTAATCTTTTAGCTATCTCATATGCATATAAGCTATTAAGCATTCTTCCCTTGTAAAAGTAGAACTTCTTTCCAACTGTAGAGCCAGAATAGCCAATATATCCTGTACTATACAGAACCTTTTCACCACTAACCTTTTGTCCTTTATAGTAGTAAAAGCCATCCATAAAATATATCTTGTCTCCAGCAGCGTAGCCTTTATCTGCTATGGTAGGCTCTACCCAATCAGGGGAGATGGTGTACTGCCAAGCCACTTCTTTTTTAGCAACGCTTGCCTTAGGATAGTAAGACCTATTAAATGTAGATACAGCCTGATACTTACTCTTCCTATCATATACCTCCTTGGAAACTATTTGGCCCTCTTTTATGCAGAATAATGTATTAGTAAATATATCTATTACATTTCCTTCTCCATAAGTAATCACACTTAGTGACTCTGCTATAGACGACCACCAGATACCTTCCTTTGTGTGAATTATATACAGAGGTCTTTCCTCGCTGGTATAAGCACCATACTGAATGTTAGCTGATTCTCCTTTAAATAGATAAGTTCGAGGAGTTTTGTCACCATCATCAGTAGGCCTATAGTCAACCCATGCAAAGGCTCCAGCACCATTATATTCTAGCAAAACTTTAGGCCCATAATGATAAATTATATATGCCAAAATTTGCGAATCTGTATAATGTTGAGGAACTTTACTAAGATATTTATCAGCCAGCTCTTGATGATTCAAAAGAGTCCCATTATGAGTAAATACAAATTCAATCTCATTGGTATCTTCATTTCTAATCTCAACAGGTTGAGCGGTACTAAGACCAATTGTTCCAACTGAAGCCTTTCTGCAATGACCTACAGCTATGTTCACGTGAGCATCTTTAAATGAAGAAACAAATGGAGTATCTCTGATAAAGTTTATAAATAACTTTGATTTGTCTACTCCCCAATTGATTTCTCTATCAATAAAAGCTCCGCAGGAATCTCCACCTCTTTTGTCATTAAAGATTCCCAACATAGCAAATTTATCTACTGCAAATTTCTTATCATTTTTATTGCTGGCAAATCCAAATATACCACACATTAGTTAAATAGTTTTTAAGTTAAATTTGCTGATAAGAGCTTTAGCAACTTCCTTATCATTGTTGTTAATACAATGTTGAACTTCTTTCCCAACCATTTCAGCACTATTGCCTTTATTAATAAAATCAATAGCTTCTCCAATTTGGTCGAAGCAGTATCCAATTAGTTTATCACTGCTGATAAAATATCCTGAAAGAGTTCTATATTCTACGCCATAACTAGTAAGTCTAAAACATCCTGCTTTTCCATAAAGTTGTCTCCGCCTGTCATCAGGATCAATTAGAATTGAAGGAACTCCTAGAAATAAATCAAAGGCTTTAACTATCTCTAAGGAGATTTCTACAGAGGGATTATCATAGCCTATATGAAAGTGACATCCAGTGGTTCTAAGATTAGTAGATTCTCCATCTGGTTTGGGATTGATGTCCTCTGTCCATGCATTATAGTCAGGACTACAACCAAATTCCTTAGCCTCCTTACTTTGTAGCTGGTCATCATCTACAATAGCTGATCCATAACAATGAATCTCATAGTTTGGATCTGCCTTCTTTACAAACTCATCAATAAACTTTTTCATTTTGTTCATTGACGCGATAAAATCAGCTTTAATATTGGTTGGTGGAACATTAAATTCAGCTAAGATATTATCTATTTGTAGTCCATATCCCTTGGACATGCCTTCAGGAGTATAAGCCTTTCCTTTTACTCCTGGGATAAGTCCTATTGACGAAATAATTTTATTTGTCTGACTATGGCGAATAAACAATTCAGGATCTGATCCTACCAGATAATTTTCTACTCTATTCATAATTGTTAATGTGGTTTTTTACGAAATTATTGATGTATGTGTTTATAGGAGAATCTTTTGGCATCATTTCTGGATGCCCTTGAATACAGAAAGAATTAGTTTTAGGATAATAAACTATTTCTGGTTCTTTAAAATCAGCGGTATTAGTAATGTCAAATGCTCCTCCTGTAACATATTTGTTACTAAGCCTCTCTTTACTCCATGCAATTAGTTCATATTCATCATCAGGAAGATTATAAGGATACATCATTTGATGATGGAGTGATGTGATAATTCGTACTGAGCCATCATTGAATAAAAGTTCATGAGGTCTCCCTGCATGTAGGTGAACATCTTGAATTAATTTACCACCATTACATGCAGTTAAGAACTGAGCTCCTCTACAAATACCTACCTTTAAGAGCTCTTTAGGCATACTTAGGTATTCTCTTACCTCTCTAAGATCCCTAGAAGGATTATCATATGAGCTAACATTAGTGTCTCCATATAACTCAGGAGAGACATCCTCTCCTCCTGTAAAGATTGCCAAATTAGCTTCTTTGATGTTCTGTACTAACTCAAATTCTCCACTTATCCAAGATGCATAGGATCTAGATCTTCCTACTATATATACTTTCATATAGTCTATTATTATTTACTGTTAAAATTTGGCTGCCAATAGACAGAGGTGGGTCTGTACTTCTCAATTAGATTTATAAGAGCAATATAGTATATTACCCTTTTTTCAGAAATCTCTCCTTTTTCTATGGAAGTGGCTATTTTATTATTAAGCTTTGTTTCTAAGTATTTGGGTAAATTAGATTCAAGGTGCTCAAAATTTCCCCAATGTATACAGGGAATAAAATAGTTAGCACATGAATTGAGGGGATAATTTTTTACTCGTTCAGCCCACTCTTCTATAGTATCATAGTAACATAACAAACTCTTTCCTTTTTGAATATCTTCTTTAGTGAGAACTGTGTTACAATAAGGGCTAAGGGACTGGCCTTCCTTATATTCTGCCATAGGTCTAGATTCACTAAACATAGTGGAGAACAAACGTCTTCTATAAAGAGAATGTCCAGTCCCCTCTAACAAATAGATGTTAGCTACTACACAATACAAGTTTACCATATTTAACTTGGTAAACAATCCATTTCTATGCAGGTTAACTACTTCTTTTAGAATTACATTTCCTGGCACTTCATATAATAGTCTACACCATGTTAACAAGAGTCTAACAGCCCAATAGCTTATACCAAATTCCATATTAACTAATATTCTATTAGCAGTTGGAATATTAGTATAAAGCGTATCATCCTCCACTAATTCAAAAGATTTAAATCTAAATATCTTTTGCAAGAGAGATAAATATTCTATAATCTCATCTTTGGTAAGTAGACAATAATTGTTATTATGGTCATTTGATTCTTTGGTATAAATAACCCAGGTAAATCCCTTTGTGTTTACAGTACGGTTATTTTCCAGAGCCCTCCTCATCTCTGAGCTACCAAAGTAACTGCCCCAGCAGGCCCATCGAGTCATCTCTCCATAATTACGAGCATTAAATCTCCAATAAGTGGAATGACTTAGAAATGAAATATTCATACTTAATTAAGCATATTTGTTAACTGTTCTACATATTTGTTAGCTGTAATATCTCCTAAAGAAGGAGCACTATTTGTTTCTAAGATAATAAATTCCGGAGACTCTCTAAGCACTCCTTGTTTATTAGTAGCTGACTGAACCTTAATATCA
>ULOS01005140.1_pt1 | contig 18732 bp, 34 predicted proteins | sample 1952701 | NCBI WGS metagenome assembly ULOS01 (sample SAMEA4835607, study PRJEB28245) | human gut metagenome | biome: gut microbiome; material: fecal sample | place: Denmark | collected 2008 | reverse complement strand
CACTCTCCTTCTCTTAAAATATGTAATTAATTGATCCGTCCACAGAAATACGTAAAGCTATCGATAGATGCATTCAGCTCATATGATATGTTTACAATCATCCTTACTGATGGCATCAATTCACCATTTATGTACTTGCTAACCGTTGCTTCTGATACATAAAGCTTGTCCGCTAATTCTCTTTGCGTCATGCCTTTCTCATCCATCAGTTGCCTAAGCTTTAAACTAAATCTGCCTAGCCATTCATATCTCGTCATCTGACTACCTCCTAGATAATCATAAGAATTAATAAACCCTATCTCCAAAGTCAATAAGTTCATCAACACTTATTGAAAGCTCATATGCCATGTTAACAATAACTTCCATTGTAGGCATCTGCTTCTTATTGATATATCGGCTAACCGTTGCTTCAGATATACCAAGAACTTGAGCGAGCTCTCTTCTGGACATGTTCTGTTCCTTGAGAATATCTCGTAAGTTGTCTCCGAAAATATCCATCCACTCTACCTCTGACATTTGTTTTACCTCCTGATAATAAGAATTTGTAGAACTTAACCAATACGTAATGACTTACCATATATGTAAGAGGCCCTATTATTAATATATATTTTATTATTTTTTTATCATATTAATAAGGGTACTTACATATATAGTAAGTTTTTTCAAAAAAGCCCGCAAAGCACGTATTTACGCGGTTTCCTGGCTTACCTAATACGCAACGAACTTACCATATATGTAAATTGGCCAAAACTTAACCAATATGTAACTACTTTTCTTGATCAATTTTTCCAAATGCAAAATATAAATTACATATTAGGTAAGTAAAAAGAAGACCGAATTACATATTAGTTAACTCAAAACCCTCACGTTTTATGCATCTTCAACACCTTTGGCCTCACCGATTTCCTCGTTCTCAGCTCGCTTTTCATACGATTCACACGTATCACAAGACAAAACCAAGCACTTTTTAACCATACATTTCAGGTCACCCCAATCGTCCACAAGCGTTGAATGCTTACAAGATGCACATCTCTTTTCAAAAATTTTTATCCTTCTCATCAAATATCACTCCTTTACAATAGATGGATTTGTCTGACTAACGACCCATTCGAATCCTTTAAGTCCATCAAACTGTTTCTTAGCTGCACGAACAGCATTACCTTTTCTGGTATAAGAATTAATGCAAACACCAGCGCCAGTTTGTTCACCAGCATCATTAAAAGTTTTAAACCAGATCTTCCATTTCATCGAATATTCTTCCTTTCTTTACCCTCATAGTCCTTAGCAAAGTTCATGTTTTCGCGATACATGGCATTCATTATTTTTTTCTTTCGCTCAAGTCTTTTCTCCATCTGCTCGAGCTTAGTATCATAGATTAGATACATAGTCCATGATAGGCTTACAAAAATAAATATAAGCCACCAAATAGCTGTACAGAATATCATCGCAGCATCAAACGCAATTGACCATGTAACAATAATGATCGATGCTCTGCTAGTGTCATCAAGTTGTTGAAATCTTTTCATAAATATCCACCTTTCAAATATAAAGAATAGTAGACCATGTTTCAGATCTCCTTATTACTTATGTATTAATTTAATTCACTGATCTCCTTCAGATATCCGCGAACATCTTCATCTGTAAGATAACCAAGTACATCATCAGTTATCTCAGTATCAAAATTCAAACGCCATTTATCGTACCGGTCAAACCTAATAACAGCCAATTCCCACAAATCTTCTTTGTTGCCATAACTGCCGTAATGCTTGACCACAGAAGCACCATAATTGTTTTTGAACTTAAATAGATACTGAATGCCTCCAAATAATTCTCTGGTTTCTTTCAAATAGTTCTCGAATCCTTCATAGTTTAAATTCAGATTCATAAATATCACTCCTTTCATAAAGGAGTGTGTTTACTTCGCGACCATATCAGTCCTTATTTTTAAATTTAAAGCCAAAATATAAAATTACGACATCTATAATCGCTAATATGGCATCAAATCCAACGTCCGGAACAAATGATATCAATAAGCATATAAGAGCCACTGTCAAAAATTCCTGCATACTTATTTGTCCTCCTTTTTATAAAATATAAAATATAAAAGAGAAAAGACCCAGTGTACTAAACACCGAGCCTAACTCTAAGTTATGTGTTCTCGTTCAAAAACTTTTTGGCATCTTCTTCTAGCTCTAGTTTACCGTTAGTGGCCAAGAACTTAATGCAGTGAATATCCTCTTTACTAAGCTCCAGCGATTTTAACCAGTCTTCAAACTTAGTAAGATCACCAGGCTTATTAAGAGTACCACCTACTCTTATCCACGATGCGATAAATCTAGTCGCATAAACATAACCATTAATCATTATGTTTTCAAACATAAATACCACTCCTTTCATTAAAGGAAGTGCTTTTTACGCGAAAATATTTTCAATGGTATTCTAATTGGTGATTCTCAGTTAGTCACACTAAAATATAAAAAGAAATAGAATAAGTTTTTGTCCGTATCCAGAGCTGTGCCCAACGCTTCACACAGTAGTTTGCCTCTAGCATTCTGCACATATGTGTAATGCCGACATAGACGACCACGTCTCTTGTTTCGTTTAAATACTTAATTCGGGCACCCGTTACCCGAAAAGACTGACATACTGGTTTTTGTATGCTATTTTTATTCTATTTCATAATATAACATGAATATTTCGCGAATCCATTTTTCAATTCTTATAAGATCATTAAATAAAAAAGCAAAGAGAAAAGACTCAGATTTTACTCTGAATCTTTTAATCTCTATGCTCGTACTAAACGAAGCTTAATTGTGGTATTCCATTCATCACAAACCCCAAAAATATCACCAACTTCATCAAGACATAACCGTACACGATTCATGCCGATAGCTTTTGCGTTTGCTATATCGATTCCATCCTTTTGCTTAGATCTTATGAAATTAGAATATTCCTTACTGTATCCATCTTTACCTGGATACAATTTGTCAAATTCCTCATTCCATTTCTCATACATTGGATTGAAAATGCTAATCGCAATTTCACGTCTCTCGACAAATTCTCGTCTTAACTTTTCCATCTTCCATTCTGATAAATTTTTATTGGTGAATAACATTTTGGCTATATAAAACATAAATATCACTCCTTTCATTAAAGGAAGTGCTTTTTACGCGTGACTCCTATCAGCATTATTCTCTTTTTTATCATACTTTGATATGCCGAAAAGTATTTTATTTACACTTATGTCTGTACCTGAGAAATGAACCTGATCTGCAATATCCTGTCCATCTGCTGCAGCATTTAGACATAATACCTCTCGGTCTCGTTCACCATCAGATATAAGTTCACCAGCGGTTCTGACATAACGAAAGCCATAAATATAATTAACATCATATTCGTTGATAACCGGAATAACAATAGGCATATCATCCGGTAAGTCGTTAAGAATCTTTTTCAAATCTTTAACGAGCATGTTCTGATATCCATTTTTAATATGGTGTTCGTTCATCTTTGTTCTCCTTTCTTATTTATCTTCACCAGTAATCAACTCAGAATATGGTAAAGTCTCAATCCAGCCACAGAATGTATGCCACTCATCCAGTTTATGATCTTTGCGAGACTTATAGATGTTTGCGAGAACCTCATAGTTAAGCATAACCGTTCTGCGCTGGTTGTAAGAGCTTGGCAGGAGCTGTATCATCTGCCACCAGTAGTTTTTCTTAACGCCAAGTTTACCAGCTTCCGGATTGTTGTAGTCGGCACGGTATTTGTTAAGAATATCAATAATGTCATGCATCATCTTAATAGATGTCGGCTTTAAATGCTCGCAACTGAAATCACTCATCTCAAACTCCTTCTCCGCAATCTTGTGCATAGTTGAGCAAGAGTTTGCAACCGTACCTACTTTGTATGTATCAAATTCTTTCCACCAATACAGTGGTGCCGTAATATCTGCATATACAGTAATCATCCGCATGAACTTACGATGGTCTGTACCAGCATTGCAAAGACGCTTCATGAGGTCAAAGTCGTTTGGGCCGATACTCATGTACGGAACACAGGGTTCATAATCCAAAGTTTCAACCCCAGGAGCGAGCTCGTGCTTTTTTAACGTCATGTTAATGGTTTTGCTATCGCTCTTCTCCCAAGAATTCATTGGATTTCTCATACCTCTGATAGCTGCTTCCCAGCCCATTACTTCTACATTTTCAATCTTAATCATTCTGTTTTTCCTCCTGTTGCTTGAGATATTCGTTGACATACTCGATATTATCATTAGCAAGTATAAGGTCTTCGTGAATGTCATCGATAAAAGTTATATCTTCGAAGTTTAAGGCCACAACGTTTCCAGAACGGAGCTCAACAAGAGCTTTTATACCCGGTATACATGCTCCATTAGCCATCGTCTCAACAGTATTAAACCAGGCGATAAAATACGCAATATCACCATTCGCAACCTTACAAAGTCTGTTTAATGAATCTATAGATGCCGAAGATTCTTTTGTGCCTATTCTCATAAATATCACTCCTTATTATCAGAAACTACTTTAACCTTATAGCCGAGCTTTTTCTCAATTTCTTCCAGAGTCATCTCTTTGACGCAAGGTTTAGATATATAATCGACATAATACACATCATCAAATCTGTCATATCTACTTACATCTGTGAAAATATCGGGAACCGGTTTCTCTAGAGGACCGGGGCCTATTCTTTCCACAATATCGATATTGGCTGGTACCGATACAGATCCGGTATGAATAAAAACATCTCCATATGAGATCTGTAGGTCGTTGTGACTAATCATGCCAGGACCGAACGACATCTTTTCTACAACAGGGAGATCCTTAGACAACGTGATCGGAAAGTCAACCTTGGGATATATGCGAGTGTGCTCATTTCCTTTAGTATCCTCGTACACATATGTCAGCTTCATGTAAAATCTGTTATTGTAATGATCTCTATACGTACTTATATCTTTTAGTTTCATAATGAAAACTCCTTTCAAAATATAAACTATTCTTTCGAATATTGATCTCTGTTTACCGATCTATCCTCATCAAAACCATCAGGATATCTCTTCTTGAGTTTGTCTATGTTTTTCTGAGCTATCTCACCCATATCAAAGCCGAACACCGTGCAAAGCTCAGCAGCAAACCAAAGAAGGTCACCGATTTCTCCTTCAAGATCATCACGCCTTACTTCGTGTCCCTGCAGCTCCTTCTGAAATATGCCAGAGATCTCTCCAGTCTCAGAAGACAGCCCGTACAAAGCGTGTGCCAGCTTCTTGTTTTCTGTGAGATCAGTATTGATCGTCCTCTCAGCGAGTTCCTGATAGTTCTTAAATGTCATTTCTGTTTTCATCTTTATCCCCCTTGTTTTTCATAGCAAAGTCCATAAAACCATTAACAAACTTTGCCGCGTCTCTCAAACCTTTCTTGTATCCGCTAAAGTGTGTAACCTGGAGCAAGAATATCAACGCAATGGTCACAGTTACAGCGATTGTGATCTCTACTATCATTTTATTTCCTCCTTTATCTCTTCTCTAGCAGCCTTGGCAATATTATAGATAAGCTCAAGTTCTTCAAAAGATATCGTTGCCCAAAGAGTTGCATAAAACTCATGGTGTCCTTGATGCTATTTATACTTATTAAGAGTCATCTGTATCTCGCGAACGTTTTTATTCCCAGACAAACTTTTTCTGGTTGCCCAACCGGACATGTTGAAATATAGATCCGTGACATACTTGCCGCCGGACTGACGATCTTTATGCTCGGAAGCATTTTGTTTTCCAAGAATAACACCTCTTCCGTAGTCTGTATTAGTAGACCACTTGTACTTCTTCCTCAACTTTGCCTGAAGATTCTTTCTTTCCTTTGACATTGCCATAATAAAAACTCCTTTCAAATACCGGGTTTACCTACCAAAATATGTTAACTCGGATACAAGGCACCCGAGCGCGTCAGCAATCAGAACAAGATTATATGAAGATGGGGTTCGCGTTGCATTTACATACTTGCTAATAGCGATACGGGACAAACCTGTCTTATCGGCAAGCATATAGCCTTTCATGCCCTTTTTCCTCATCTTGTCTCTTAGAACCAGAGCAAATTCCTTACGCCAGTCTTCCTCAGTCATAACGCCAAGAACTTTGTCCTCCTCTTTCATAACCCTGACAACTTTTCTCTTTTTGTCATCATATGTATATGTGTCCCCATACTTTGTATGAAGTACAAGCGTACTGTTTCCAATATAGTACCAGTCGATGACACCATATCCGATTCTCCCGTGCTTCTCTAAGAACCGGTTATACATATCAATCTGCTTGCTTGTCCGATACATTAGGATCCTCCTTTTTCTTAATATCAACCTCAATGCCGAGTTCCATAGCTTTCTTAAGAAGACTACAAATGGTGTTGTTCTCACCCTCGCTGACAATGCCGCACCAGTCGTCAATACCAAGCTTTTTCTTTTCATTACTCACCACTTATGCCTCCTTCTTTTCATCTGCCTGATTATTGTGCCTATGCGATGATCGTCTATAGCATTGTTGGTGTGCCTTTTGCGATCAATCTCGGCTTTCCTTTCATCGTGCTTTTTCTTTTCGTCAATATACTCCTGGCAATCTGCGTGACAACCAACATGCCGTTTAGGAGCAACGCAGTCCTTACAGCAAGTGATCATCGTCGTCACCATAAATTTCGTTGTAGAACTTGCTCTCGAGACGTTCTTCCTCGTAGTTACGATTGTCTTCAGATTCATACACGAGTACCAAGATTATTAGCCCAATACAAGCTCCGATGAATATACCAAAAATAAAATTAAGCATGGTTAATCTCCTCCTATTAAATGTAAAAAGTAAGAGCCCCAGTTACGGGGCCCTCGCCTTTGAGTTTACTCAGATTCTTTTTCTTTTTCGTGTTTCTTGTTCACGTCCATCAGCATCTCGCCAAGGCTCTTTACCGATTCGCCAAGCTTTACAAGCTTCTTATGTTCCTTATAATTGTCATAACGCAATGATGCGTCAACAAGTATTGCATAAGCCACACTTGCCACAAGCAGGCCGCTAATCGGTCCAAAACTTACCTTAACTTTTCCTTTGATCTGTTCCATAATAGAAACTCCTTTCAAAAATGTAATTTGAGTTTTCCTCATAAAGGAATGTGTTTTTAACGCGACTACTCAAATATCTTGAGCGGACAGTTGCTTGCTCTTTCCTCAGCAACGTTAAAACAGTGATCCTCTGTAATAAGACACATGAATTTGTCTTTTGATTCGCATCCCAACATAGGACAAGCCCAGCAGCAATCTGGAGCAGGATCAAGTATTAACATTGCTTTTTCAGTCTTTGCATTTATGTCCAATTTGCAAACTTCCTTTCGTTAAACTGTTTCTTTTGGCCCAATGCCTTACTGATTGCAAGGTCGATTCCGGAGCGAGACTTAAGGTGGTAATAATATAAATCCCTGTACGGAGAATTGAGGCGATCAATACGTCCTGCTGCTTGGGCCATGACTTTATAAGAATAATTTTGGGAGTAGAAGACAACGGTGTCTGTGGTGATGCAGTTCCAGCCTTCGCATCCCGAGGTATACTGTACAAGGTATATCCATCGCTTAGTTTTTGGTAAAGGATTGTGAGCATGTCCGTTCCATTCCGCAATAGTAATGTTCTTTCCATAATATAATCCTTTCAATATCTCAAGCTCGTAATCAAAGTTATAGAAGATTATCATTTTTGGATGTTTCTCAAATAATTCAAGTAATGCTACTTGTCTGGAATCATCCTCATTGACAATCCTTCTCAAAATATAACATAGAACAGAGGCCTGCTGGATTGGTTCGTTCTTATAAGGATCCCAACGTTTTCTAGTAACATCTTTATACTTTGAAATGTCATATCTAACATAAACATCTTCGTGATGAGCAATTGTCTGTCTCGAGAAATCCATATCTATGAGTATCCGGTTCCTCAATTTAATGAGCCTACCGGTGTTCACATATCTATCAATCTTTGGATACTTAGTGAATCGAGAATATATGATGTGCTCCCTAGTAAATTCTGTTTTGTTTTTATAGAAACCGTTGGCTATGAACACGGGGATATAATCTTGCCAGGTATCTCCGGGTGTTGCAGATAATATAATCCAGTTGTTTTTCCTAGCAAGATTCAAGAATGTTTTAACCCAAACTCCGTTGCCGGTTACGCGATCCTCATCAAATATAAAGAATGCACCATAAACATCTTTGTATTTTTTAATATTATTCCAGCTGTCAATAACAATTTTGTTATTATATAACTCGTTCCTATCTGGATCAGTAGACATTAAATAATGTGCTAGTTCGCCTTCCCATTCTTTTGAATCTCTCTTCATAGCCGTGGTGATAATGTAGAGATCCTTAGGATTCTTCATGGAAATATAATCGCCATCTACAAAACTTCCGCCTTGCTCTTTGAAATAATAGTAAAGGCCGGTCCTAGATTTACCGGAACCGACCCCGCCATTAAGTATACAACCGTTTATCATTTGCTCAACTGCGTCCATCTGATAATCGTAGAGGAATTGCCTACTCATACGGTCTTTTCCTTATGTTCCAACCAGTCAAAACAGCTCTTTTTATCCTCAAAGGATTCCGTCCACACATCGCCTTCCTCATTATCAACAGCAATGTACTTTTTCTCCTTTTTAGAATAGCAGTAGAAGTTTCCGTCTGGTTTTCCAGTATTAATTATTTTAATGATATCATCGGACGAGACTTTATTTATCTCGGTTTCAACGCCGTTTGATTTTACTGTGAAAGTTTTCAAAACGATAATACCAGGATGCATCCATTTTCTGATGGTCTCATAGTAGTTACCCTTATTGCCAAGTGCCTTCTTAGCAATAGCCATGGCGAGACCCTTCTCAGGATCGAAATTATCATTTTTTGCACATTTTACAACAGTCTTAGTGCCGTCTTTCCACTTGACAACAGTTGCAGGACCGCTGAATATAACGTCATCAATATCGGGAAGTAGACTTGCAGTGCCGATGCCATAACGAGCATTTAGCATTTGCTTGCGCATTTCTATATATTTAGCGGCACCTCTGGGAACTATGAGATATTGTTTATCAACGTCGTGTTTGTAGTAATCCGTATATTCATTGTAGCTTCTCTTTATTGCTTCGGCTTTCGGACTTAGACCGCGGTAGCTACCACAAGCGCAACGGCTTATATCCACGTCATTATAATGAAATGCCTTTTCGAGCGCATCTTTAAGAACATACTCTATGCGGCCATTCCCAAAAGCTTGTATCTCCATTACAATAGCGCTATGTCCACCATTAAATACCACCGTATCTCCAACCTTAAGCTCGCGAACCTCATTAATTGTCATCATAATAAAAACTCCTTTCAAATCTCAACAATGATAGAGCCTTCTAACTCTCCATCAGTACGAATAGGCAAGATAATACCAATCCCCAAATCATTCTCAATAGTGATTGGTCTATTCTTACCATTAAAATATACGTCAATTTCTTCACCCTCATCGATGACACCGTAAGTGATATCGACCAAACCAATTCTAAAATATGAATCGTTATACTTCATGAGATAGTCATTGTTGTGAATGGCGTTCTTAGAATATTTGTAACCTTTACTTTTAGCCTCTGCGAGAACCTTATTAAAATTGACCGTCTCAAGATCTCCAGCACGATGTACAAGTCTAGTAACATCAGGATATCTATTAGGTTCGTCACACATTGGAATCTCTCCGCAAGACTCTTTTGTTAGTACAAGGGAATATGAGTTAGTGAATGAGTTATACTTATCACCCTCGAACTCCACTTCGCATGGCTTAGTAAGAATCGGTCTTGACTCACTAATAGTCTTCAAATATCTTTTCATAGCTGCATAACGTTTCTTAGCACTTGGATTACTTTTTAATGAATTTGCATAAATCTCATCTTGCAATAAACCTTTCAATTCTTCTGTTTGTCCTTTGTCAAGCATCTCCAAAATTTTAGAATTTTGCATGAGGTGACAACTCCTTAGTTGTTTAGTTTAATGTTTTTATCCAGCAAAATATAATCAATTTCGTCGTTGCCGTAGGCCATGTCAAGAACATTAGGAATGCAGTCTTTTGTTGAATTAAACTGCTTTCTGAATAGTTCCTTAAGCATAACCATTCCGCCGTCGACTTCCGGAAAATCAGTCTCAACGCTATATTGCTCATAATAAATATAATCAACATAGCCCGCTTCAATATCCTCGTCTAGAAGATTATCTCCGGTTCCTTCAGAAATTCTTACAATCTGATTGAATGTAGGCACATAAATATAAATAGTATCAAACATGATTAACTCTCCTTTCAAATCACACCCAACTCTTCCATATATCTCATATGGGCATTACGAGCACGACGGTAAGCATCTTCTAAACAGAAATCTTTAATCATCTGCTTATCAAGACAAAGCGCTGCCAAAACATCATCATCTCCGGACCAGTTAATAGCATACTCATGGTTATCCATTTCATAACGGAACGCCTCTTCGGCAAACTGCTCATTTTTCATAGCATTCTGAAGCTCCTCAGTATGTCTTCTCAACATTGCTTTAAAAGCCGGTACATCTGTCTTTTTCATGACATCACCCATGTTGAGATATGTGCAACACTCTTCCTTAGTTGCTCCTAATTTCTCCAATGCCTCTTCTAATTGCTTTTCATTAAACGCATAAGCAATAGGGAAGTCTGTCAATTCTTGTTGCTGTCTTTTCATCATGTCTAAATAAGCTTGTGCTCTCATGGTTGAATCACTCCTAAGTTGGTTTGTCCAATGGCTTAGTGACTATAAATATAAAAAAGAGAGAGCCCCAAGTTTCCTTAGAGCCCTCTCAATTTATTTGCGATATTACTCATCCATATAAGCCGCAGCAAACCTGTCAGCATCCTGAGTAACTCTCATTGACTGGAGATATGCAGTACGTCCTGACTTTCCGTTAACCTCCCAGTCATACGGTCTTATGTCCAGATCAACACTTACAATATCAATATCGTCGATGATGGAAACGCTCTCCTCGTCAAGTTTGTTCTGAACCCTGCCCGTTACCAGATAAATATGTGGACCACGCTCGTTGAACTTGATCTTAACTGGTAGATACATGAATGGTGTATCATCCTCATCACGAGGAGGCTTAATCTTAACGTTCCAGCCAGCCTCGATAAGCTCATCTGCGATCTCCTGGTTAGGGATAACGACAGCGAAGTTTCTATCTCCCTCTCTGTTAAACTTCGATCCTTCTCCTCTGAAGTTTCTGTACACGATACGTGCCTCATCGATCTGAAGGATTCCTCTTGGTGCAAATGTGATTTCCATAATAAATTTCTCCTTTTCAAAAATATAAATTTTAAAGTAAAAGACCCAACGCTATTAACGCTGAGTCTTTGTTTTTTACATCTTTTGATAACGTGCTATTTTGCAATAATTATCATAACCTAAAATATCCATGACTCTGTTTCCCCATCTCGGAGAATGTCCTGCCAATTTCCATATAAGTTTTGATATTATGATTTTAATTTTCAGCATGTTATACCACTCCTTTCATTACAGGAGTTGTAAATAGTGCGAAGAAAGTAAAGACCCAACGTAATTAACGCCGAGTCTTTACTCTGCTATTCGATTTTAAGCACTTCATCCATTTCCAGCACATTTCCATTTAGATCAGAAAGCTTATTATTAAGATCACCAAGTATGTCATAAGCAATTTTTTCATTGCCGTCTGCCATGTTCTTTTTAATCTCTTTTGAAAGTTTTCCAATTTCAATTAAGTCTTTTGTGCTGACGTTATTGAATTTAGTCATGCATAATCACTCCTTTCATTACAGGAGTTGTAATTTTAGCGAACGTCGAATGGCGTTTCTTCGTTCATAGCAATTAAGTCTGAAATATCATAACCCAATGCGCAATCCATATGGAACTGATCGTTGCTGAAATGTTCGCATCCGATACAGCTTTCTTTTCCGCAAGCCATTACCCACGGCGGCTCGTCCAGCTTCTTTTCTTCAACTGGAGGAACTGGTTCATCAGATATAAACCACTCAAAGTCTCCATACTGACTTATAGCCTCAACAGCATCATCTACAAGCTTAGTGTAGAAAGACCTGTCAATATCATTTTCCTTACCGAGTTCCTCAACCATCTCAGATTCAAGCCAACGATATCCCTTTGTACCAGCAGCTGCGTAGTATTTACCATCATTGACACGATAGAGAACACCACCATCGCAACCTGGCTTGATTGGGCAGAACCTGCCGACTCTTCCTACAAAGCGATATGTATGACCCTCATCTATAAGTGGACGAAGCTCATCAATTCGTTTAGCTATTGGATCACCTTCAGGATCATTAGGATCCATCTTGAGTAATTTTTTCATGAGTTTCTCAGACTCTTTTTCATAATCGGATACATCAGGCAGAAGCTCATTCATATCCAAATATAAATCGCCCTTGGATACAGCGATGGTCTCACACATATCGTCGAACTCAATAGGTTCTCTGCTGAACAGAGATTTGAACACATATGGAACCGCAAACTGTTTTCCTGTTGCTGTCCATTTGCCAGAGTCTCTGTCCTTGGCAATATAAACCGCATCATTAACCAGACAGAACTTCTCGAAGTTGGCTTCGGTCTCAAATGTGTATCCGTACTCCTTACCAAACTTGATAACAAAGTCCTGAATCCTCTTATCTGCATTTGGTATCTTTATAGAGTCTGTCTTGATATGGGCTACCTGATATCCGAGTTTCTGTACCTCACGCTTAAGAAGAGTCATGAAGAGAGCTCCTCTCTTTGCTACAATGTTATCGACATTTCTAGGATCTCTGAATGGATTTTCAAATGCAGCACTTGTCAAACCATAGATAGAATTGATAACTATCTTCAGAGCCTGAGCCAAGTCAGCAGCCTGATCCTCGTTTAAATATGGTTTAAGTGCCCCACCGAGAAGCTTTCCTGCAGCGTCAAAGTCTTTATGCTTAATAGCAACTCGAGCCTCTACAATATCCTCAAACCTCTTTGTGAATTCAGGACCAAAGACACATTCAAATATAGCACTGTGTGGATGCTGAGAAGCTACGTCTCCATCCCACACATTTACATGCATGCCTGGTTCAGAATATACTCGTCCTCCTTCTCCGATTTCCTCATCCAAATATGTTGATTTACCAAATTTGAATTTGTATCCTTTGAAGAATGGCAAGATACTCCAACCCTTTGGAAGAACTTCTCCAGGCTTGTAATCTCTGTATTGAGGAAGGCCCTCATCATCAAAGACTCTGAAAATATAATCTTTACCGAACTTGCGACGGTACTCCTCGTACTGATCACTCCCTACCGGCTTAGACATATCTCTGTAGTTGAAAACACCCTGAGGCTTGCGGTTGTTGCCAAATATTATTTTGGTAGACAAAGTATTGGTTGTATCATTAACCGTAGCAGTAGCACCGTGTAACAACTTAACAAGGTCTACCTGTACCTGTCTTGCCACAAAGTCTGCTTTACGAGCATTGAATACTGCCTCTGTCGCAATAACGTCGTTATCACAATATTCAGCAACCTTAGTCCACAGTTCTTCTGGAACAGGTTGATCCCAAGGAAGACCAAGCTCCTGGTGGTGGATACCTAATTCAATTTCCCACTTCTTAAGAGACTGTTTCTTTGTACAGAAATCATATACGTCTGTATATGACACATTATATGCCTCGCTAAAGAAGCAATTAGGCTCACCAGATATGATCTTCTGTGAGAGATTATATAGCTGTTCGTTCGTATAACCCATTAATCTTGCATACAAAATATGATTATCATACCTACGGCAGTTGAAACCTACGAGATTGTATTCCATAAGTTCTCCAATTGCCTCTGGAGTTGGGTTTATCATTCTGACGACTGGTTTACCCTCACCCTCGACTTTCCAGTTAACCAAGAACAGGTTAGGAAATACCTCGACATCATAGAATACAAGCTCGGTATCCTCGATTTTAGGCGGTGCTGGATCATCCGACTTAAACTTCATCTTCTTCACGAGTTTAAGACAGTAGTCCGACTGATTTGTGCTATTTGCTGCAAAAGCAAAAATATCATTCTTCATATCGGACACATCATAATGCATGCCTTCGTTATAAGCCTCGTCCAGTATCTTGTAGATGAAGTCCACATTAGGTTTTGTACCAGAATGGACCTCTTTAGCAAGACACTTTTTTATAGTTGTCCGCAATCCCTTTTCAGTACGAACAACGTCTTTACTCACCATTTTTTCTCCTTTCAAAGGTAATCCAGAGCTAATAGTTGCAATGGCTATGTTTGCACACTTAGTGAGCATTCGTCTCAATGAACTATTGCCAGTGAAAACCTTAACCTCAATGTCATCGTCATATATTCGACTTAAGTTATTAACATCGCCGGTGTAAATATAGTGTAAGTGAATGCCTGCTCCACTTTTGCTTAATTCAGCGTATGTCTTAGGCCACTTACTAGCAGCCTCAACGTTTTTCTCAAATGACTTCTTACCGTTCTCATCCTTAATATCAAAGTCAATAACAATGTGATTCTCAGGGACTTTAACATAATGAAGTTTTGAAGTATCAAGATCGGACAGCTTTGTTTTAACACCAGCCCACTTATTCATCGGAGTCTCTTTATCCGACGCATACTGAGCAGGACAATCGGCATACTCTTTATCGAATATAGATTCTGTGGAATCAAATTTAATAAAATGTGAGTCTATCCGGTCCTCTTTTTTCTCCTCTTCAATCTCCTGAAAGAATATCTCACTCTTAAAGCCTTTATAAGAGCACTTCACTCTATCTCCATCATCACCAGATACAAGCTCGTGGAACTCCCTGAAGTAGTTCTTGAGTTCTTCTTTGAAGTTTCTCTGAGAATATGGATAAGGCACTTTTGCCTCGTCGCAATACTGCTTATATCTTTCCCAAGCAGTCTTAAGCGTCACACTGTCATCCTTCTTGAAAATATGGAACGAGTCTATGACATAGTTATAGAAGTCATTCGATGCGCCCATCATCTCAAGAGGAATATAATTGTTGTACCTGCCTGGGTTTTCCAAATATACCTCTCTGCAATGATAGGCAATGGCTCCAAGTTCAAACTTAACTTTCTCCATGCATGAATCATACTCTTTGGTGCTGAGTTTGTTTCCCGACGGCGTTACATCAATCAATCTTCGGATAAGACCTGATTTACCATCAGTGATTTTTACAGGCTTATTGGTGCCCATGAAGAGAAAACACTTGAATCTATTTGCGTACGTACTTTTGAACTTCTCATTGACCGTCATAAGCTCGTGAGATACCAAGCTGTTAAGTCTGGTGTTGTCCTCAATCTTGGATAAGTCTCCATCATGCTGAATGGCTACAAGTGGATTGCACTTAAATGCCTCCAACGCAAAAGAATTACTACTTGAGCCCAACGCCTTAGCATCGAAGACCGAGTAGTAACCCTCAAATAACATCTGGATAATATTCAAGATTGTAGACTTACCTGTACCTGCTGCACCATACAGCACCATGAACTTTTGTATCGTCTTAGAGTCACCAGTGACTATAGCTCCTATAGCCCATTCGATCTTGGCTCTCTCATTCTCAGAATATAAAGTACCAATAAGCTTGTCCCATGAATCATACTTACCTTTCTCGAGTGGATAGCTAAGTCTCTTGCTGGCATAATCCTTCTTACCGATCTCCATGTTGGAGAATATAATTTTTTCATCAAGCATGATGTAGGAATCCCTGCACTGCTTCTGACAATACTTATGCCATTTATCAATGCTACCGCTGTCTGAGTCCCACATATGGAGAACAATAATGTGGTTATCGATGTTTTTGCAGTTTTCTTCACGATATTTGTCAAGTTCTTTATCTATGAGTCTAAGAGCATCATCTTCGTCCGTAGACCAAAGACCTTTTTCTTCAACCCACACTGCGTAGAAGTCACCGCCTCTGATCATTAGATCAGAACACCTACCCACGATAAACTTCGGGTAGATTTCCATAATGCCCTTTTTCGGGGTTCTCGTGCAAACCCGCATAAAGTCTAACACATTACTTTTTCTCCTTTCATTTAGTCAGCCTTTTTATAAAGCTAGGTACGCTCTCAAGAGTCCAATACTTATTGTAGGACTCCTCGTCGTACGAAAATATAACATCATACCCCAAAGTCAAACGAACTCGGATACTGTTCCTTCCGTTTGAGTAGTATTCTTCAACCTTGTCATTATACTGAGGAAATAATGTTTTAAACACCTTTTCATACAGTTCACCATGCAGCATTTTCATCACCTCTAACCTATAATACTGTCAAGATACCAATTGAGTTGGTACCATATCTCAACCCTTCGCAAATCTTGTTTACAGTGTCTGATCGTAAACAGACCGCCTTTTCCGTCCGGCTCATACTTCCTTTTGAGGAAAGTGGATATAATTCGATCAGCCACCAACCTATCGAATCTTTCATCCGTCATGCTACCAAGACCAAGATTCGTAATCATGCCCCAGAACCACTGACCGGTTCTATCTCCTAAATTAGGATCGTCCATGATACTCTCTTCACATCTGATCGCTAAAGCCAACATCATTTCAAGTACACTGCATGGCCCATCCAAATATAAAGACAGATCCTCATTGTACTCAGCAAGCGTATAACGTCTTCGCAAAGCTACTCCGTCTTCAGCCCTGTTTATGTCCTTACGGATGGTGAATGTGAATTCTGTGCAGTGTAAATACATCAAAAGCTTCCTGTATGAGACATTTTCGGGAAACCTATCTCCACACACAATGTCGGACATCCACTCAAAATATCCGTTAGCTATCTCATCTCTGAAATTCATGTGTTATCAACTACCTCAGAGAAGTTTCGCTCGTCAGCAAGAATCTCATAGTCAATTCTGTGTCGTTCATTTCGTACAAACACTGAATCATCCTCATACTCTCCGAAATGAGTCAAAGATTCTACTCCGACCATAGCCTCAACATCCTCAATAGGATTATCAAAATCATCAGTAAGCACACCATCAGCATAATACGTGAGTGTCTCGGTTCCGTAATCGTCAAGAGTATCGAACTCTTCTGGTGAGATTACGTATGGTGGCTTAGGTATTGTTCCGTCCTGTCTTTCCACAAATAAATAGCCCCTTTCATCAATAATATCGTGACATTTGTCATACTGTTTTTTCATTTCTTCGTATTCTTTTTCGTGTTTGTCTTCTGACTCCATTTTATCAGTAGACTCCTCTTCTTTCTTCTGTTTTTTCGAGAATGTCTCTTTAACAGACTCGATTTCTTCGTTTGCGATCCTCTCATACTTGGCTTTAACAAATTTCCAAGTAGCAAGGGAGCCTAAAGCGGCCCCGATTGCAAATATAACTACGTTACTCAATTTCATAGAAGTCTTCGTCCTCCTCTTTTTCATCTCGCGTGGACATGACTGTAAAAGCCAATCCTCCAAAGAATATAGAGGCACTCAATAGAATCCCTCCTATGATATGCCTCTTTTTCTTGGTGTTCATTATATGGTCTAGCGTTAACACTACACTCCTTAGTCGATCCACGTTCCCATATCCCTTCATTTTTTTATTTTTTGAGTAATATCAAACCTTCTATAAAGCATACGCCAGCAATAGCTGCAAACGCACAAGACACAACCATTCTTTTACGCATGACTAGCCCCTTTCTATCTGATTACTTACGAGTCTTAATGTCTTTCGGAAAATATAAATGATCTCCAAACACGAAGCCCGGAAGCAAGCCAAGCGAGTACATCGCAATTACTGTATCTGTACCCACTTCAAGCTCAACCGCTGCTTCTTTTTCGTCCATAAAGTCTATGAGTTTACCATCTTTAAAAACCTCCTCATCTTCAAGATGATTGGTCATGATTAAGATGATCAGATCTCTTCCGGTCATTATTTATCACTCTTTCTCTTTTTAGACATAAGATCGAATACCGCACCGTCAACGTTGAAGTCGAGCCATACGTTACGCTCTTTGCCGTTTACAAATAGACGATTTGCTTCCTTATTAATATCATATACATTGAAGTCTACGAAGTTTGCAAGGTCGTTTCTTTTTGGATCATAAAGCCAACCAATTTCCTGACCCGCTGGAATACGGTCAAAGCCGAACATATCATAAACCTCATTCAAGAACAGGTGTCCCTGTGTTTTAAGTTTGTCGTTTGCCCAATCCTGCATTCTGCGTACGAACATAAGATTAAGGTTTGCGTCTTTACTCCAACCGACGCATCCGTCATCAAAGCATCTTGCAAAATCACTGTACTGGGCAGTAGCATTATTGACTGTTTCTTTTTCTGTTGTAACTTCGCCTGTTTCTGGGTTAACAACTTCCGTCTCAATTTCTTCAGCCTTTACACCATAACGAAGCTCTTTATCAAGACCCTCGCCAAAACGATCAACGACTCTGCTTCTATATTCTTTGAAGCCCTTGTCTACAGCGGCATATGCGGCAGTGAGAGCAGCGTTACGCTTACGAATAATGTTGTGTCCTGCGAGAATACTTGCGATAGATGCGGCACCAAGAACAATAGCCGGACCATAAAGCTTAGCAAACTTGACAGCAGTCTGAGTGTAGACGATTGTTGTATCTTTCTTCAGATCCTGCTCTGTATAATCTACGTCTTCCATTTGTGCTACCTGATGAATTTTGTCCATCTGATCGTGCA